>Ga0209489_100837_pt1 | contig 61320 bp, 38 predicted proteins | sample SiratrowhiteBW_FD_187527 | JGI IMG/M metagenome (GOLD analysis project Ga0209489, IMG submission 187527) | Root nodule microbial communities of legume samples collected from California, USA - Siratro white BW (SPAdes) (version 2) | ecosystem: Host-associated > Plants > Roots > Nodule | place... | reverse complement strand
GTTTGAAGTTTATCAAGCCTCCAAGTGGGAGATTGTTGGGCTTTGTGGAGGCTTGATTTGAGTTAGGCCCAATTAGACAGTAACCCTAGTTTCTCCCTATAAATACACAACTTGTATTTGTAATCTTTAGCAATCACAAGTGAATAAAATTCCTCCTGTTGCACGTGGATTAGGGAAACCGAACCACGCTAAATCTTGTGTGTTGCCCGTGTTCCGTTTTTTTTCTTCTATTCCTTGCAGATTATTTGTGTGTGTTGTTTGTTTAAGACTCATCAGTCAACATCAGTGATATTCAATGTGATTAGAGAAAAACTTTCAATATAAAAAATATCAGTGATGTAAGATTGCATCAAACATAGAATTACTATAAAATTTATAAAACAATCCATTCTTTTACAGCATGAATATCAATATTCTAATTAAATTCTTATTAATTAAAATTGAAATTCTTGTCATCATATTTTGAAATTCAACAAGAAAAATGTTGAAGAAAACTCATTCTTACAAAGAATAGGTCAAAATAAAATGAATAAATTTACATATACATGAAGACATCAGCATTGTATTCTATGATGTTTGCCACAGACACGACAAAAGATGTTATCAATTTAATCACTGTGATATTTTTCTAGTTTAAAGGACGGAAATATTTTTTTAAAAAAAATTATTGTTAATTTTTAAACATCAAATTTAAAGGATTAAACTTTATTTTCAAGACAAAAATACGTTTTTTTTTTTAAATTATCATAGAATCTATTATAAATTTTGAAGACTAAAACATAATGAAACCTTAAAATAAACTATGAAATGATAGTGTCCATGCAGAATTGGTCTCTGTCTTACCTACAAATTTGGCAGGACATGATTATTGCCTAATCACACAATAATCAACTCTATAATAATCATCTTAATTCAATTATTAAGGAATTAATTTGCCTTGTCCAGCTCTTACACGTGCAAAGTCTCAATCAATCAATACTCATAGACAGAAGCAGCAACATTAAACAAATCTCTTGCCAACAATGTTACATTTCTTGCCAAGAACATAGATATCTCCACCACACCCTAAGCTCTTTCTTCCTGTTTTTGAGTGCAGCAATATGTGTACAAAAGCTTCTTCAATGAATGAAGCATAAAAGAAAATGGAAAACAATATAATATTCTCAAATTTGGCTAATAAATTCTCTTTGTTTCTCATTAATTGGAGAAAGTTCAGGGCTCCTTGAATGGATATGCGAATATGCTATTAGCACTCTTTAAGCTCATGGATTCATCACTACGTACCCTTATCCTTTGGAACTTTGTTTTAACTCACTTTTCTCTATAAGTATCAGTGTGTGTCAGAGAAAGAATAAGTTTGGAGAATTTGATATTCAATGTGTTTGATCTCAGTGGTCCCTTATTTTTCATGTTTTGATAGAATTACAATATATAAATATGTTCCTTTATAGTTTTTCTAACTTGACTATGTTTGTTCTAATATATGAAATCCTTATTGTATATATAAAATATCAATCCCTTATACTTAGTAGATGATGATTTTCACTGTTTCATATATAACAAATATCAAACATATTTGTGAAAAGTTTGAAGCAATGCTGAGTGAGCATTTACAAAAAAAGGTTTGTACATAAAATTTCTACACACCTTTTTGTGTGTGTCTAATAAGTTGTTGGAAAGTTGAAGACCAAGTGTTTGAAGAAGAAACACTATGACTACAGAAACTCAGAGGGTAGTGGTGATCCAAGATGCATCAAGAGATGTTAGTTCAAAGGCTATCCTTGGAGCCCTTGAAAAGTTTTCAGTTAAAGCTGGAGATCAGCTTATAATTGTTGCTATCCTTGATTGGATTAGCAGTCCCAGTATGTTTTCTTTTCTTCCAAGAAAGACTAGTAAGAATTCACTATAATTTTCTTTGTCCCTTGCCTTATTTGGTAGAATGAAAGTAGAGAGGAAAATGAGAGGATTTGAAAGGAAAGAAATGAGAGATGTGAAGAAAAAAACATAATCTTCCATTTTATTTCTCTTCTTTTCTTTTCTTCTAACCAAAGGGATCATTAATCTGATAGAAAAGAGAACAAAACAAGGATATGAAATGAAATACATAAAGAAAAGTCAAATTTTGAATAAGCCCTTTTACTTACTAATTGTGATTGATATTGCTAACTTCTTTTTCACTTTTGTTTTCTCTTTAGTGGGTTACATGGTCAGGGTTGATTCCAGCTCAATGATTTCAACAAACCAGAAAATAATTGCAAAAAGACATACCAGAAAAAAGAAAGAATATCTTATGAACGAGAACATCAAGGAGATCTCCAACTACTGTAAATCGAATGACGTAAGCACATCCATATACTTAACATATAATTCTGAAATATCACACAAGTGTAGCTGACACTTAACAAAGTTAGAAAAGGCATTTGACAAGATGTGGAGCAGAAAATCTATACATATTTGTGATGTACTAAAATCAATATGATGAATGTTTAATACATGTTCCCTGGTATAAGTAATAATGGATAAACTGAACAGACCTTTATACAGTGTCTAAGAAGAAAATGGTTAATGAAATTTTTCTTTGGAATGATGTTTCACAGATTGGATTCCAAATTGAAGTGCTTGTAGGCCCTACTGCAGAGGTTGCCTCTAATGCTGCCAAGGAATTTCAGGCAACAAGTTTGATTTTATTTAGGTGTATTTCTAACTTCGATATGGTTTTTTCCTTGTTCTACAAGATACTTAACATGGAATTGCACATGTTCTGAGAACAAATACAAAATGTACAAAAAATTCCCACTCTGAGCATAAAAAGATGATGTCTAGAACCAAAATATAGGATCTTCCAATCTTTCCAGAACTCAGTTATGCAGATGTATTTAAGCAGAAGTCATACTGAACCTTGCACAACTGCTAATTTAAGGCCACTGTCAAGGAGAGTTAGTTTCTCTAACAAAAACAGAAACAAGCTTATGATATCAAATTATTCATAGAGTACTTATGTAATGTTATTTATATACACTCCGCTAAAGCTATATAGCATCTTTCCCCAATGCAGACAGATCCACAAAGATATGAAGTATTTCATGCGCCAGCATCCTTGTGGCATGTATAGGATAACAAGTGACAATTCAATTGAGAGGTTGAAAGATCCAAAATCAACAGCCAGCACCAAATCACTTCTTGACAGGCAAGAAAATGTAAGCTATAAAGAAATGTTTCCAGGAAGTGAAGAGGAAGAACGTTCTCTTCAGAGTGAGTATTATTTTGGCATAACAATATAAGTATACAAATACATACATTAATATTTCTGCAATGTCAGAGACGGGTTATGTGTAGTATCAAGAAATTGGAAAGCATAACAAACCTTTAATTAGATGAACTGTGATAATATATTTCCACTTTGGTGTTGACTGAACTATTGACATCACTTCTCAAGTCTATGGAAAAGTCATGAAGATTCAATGATAACTTAGTAAATATTTATTTATTTGAATCTTTTTGGTGGTCAGTCCTATTAAATAGTGAAAATCCTTGCCATAAACACAAGGAATTCTGTTGTTCTGACATACCCTATCTGTCAAAGAGTCTGCAAATATATCTAAGAGTGGTCATCGCTTTACGATGATTAAACAAAGATGGTAAATTTGTGTTAACTTTGAATAGATAGTCTTTTGTTCAATCAATCCTATCTACTTCTATTTCACGTACTGAAGATTCTCAATTTTTACTCAAGAATCTTGCAAACAAAAATTACGGTAGAAGTTTATCATTGTGGAGTTACTTCTAGTAGAGGTAATAGTCACATTAACAACCTTTAGCTGCATTCAGTGCTATATAAAACTGCTAAAGAACTTGTGTAAAATCTCCATTATTTCAATGATGTATGGTACTACTTAAATCCTATATATTTCTTTTTGATGATTAAGTTTTACAACTGACTATGATCAATGTTACATCAAGCAGTGTCCAGGTCTTCATCAAGTGATATGTTGACATCAATTGGAGTCTCAAGTCAATGGAGTAGTCAGTGGAGTACAGAAGTCTCCACTTCTAGTTCCAGAAGCTTGCGGTATGGCCATCAATACCAAGAGGGAAATTTCTATTCAAATATGGAACAAGAAACAACAGGGAACCAATCACTATTTCACATTTCAGAGAATGAAGAAACGAACCAATTGGAAGTAAATAAAAGAGAGAACTATGTTATAAATGATGAAAAGTCTCATATGGTGGAGGAATTTACAAATCCAGTTTGTTCTGTGTGCAATAATCGACGACCAAAAGTTGGATTGAAGAGAGATTTCACTTATGCAGAGCTCTTTGCTGCTACAAAAGGATTTTCTCCCAAGAACTTTCTGTCAGAAGGGGGATTTGGATCTGTCTACAAAGGACTGGTTGATGGAATGATGATTGCTGTTAAGCAACATAAAAATGCAGGATTCCAAGGAGAGAAGGAATTTAAGTCAGAAGTGAATGTACTTAGCAAAGCAAGGCATGAGAATGTGGTTGTGCTGCTAGGTTCATGCTCAGAAGGAAATAATAGGCTTCTTGTGTATGAATATGTTTGCAATGGCTCACTTGACCAACATCTATCAGGTGAGAAATCAGGACTTATTTTTAGTATTTTTTGTCTCTTCTTATGTTTTTCTTGATACAGCTTATAAGGGACTAACTTTTGTTAAATTGATGTAGAACACTCTCGGTCACCTCTTAGTTGGGAAGACAGGATCAATATAGCAATAGGAGCTGCCAAAGGCTTACTATACTTACACAAGAATAAGATGATACACAGAGATGTGAGACCAAACAATATCCTTCTAACACATGATCATCGACCATTGGTAATACACTAAGTCTTCAATCTACATATATTTGCACTCATGTGATGCTAGTTCAAATATGACATACATATTCAAATTTGCAAATTGCAATGATGCATCTTTGTAAGATATTAGTCTAGACTATTGACAATGTTCAATTGTTGAATAATGATGGAACATTTAAGAATGAATACACTATAAGCATTACTTAATGCGATTGTGCAAATGAGATAGCAAAATGACATGATAGCCTAAGAGTACTCTATAAGCTCACTGTTAATTCCATAAAGAAGCTGAACTTCATTGAAACTAACATTTTTCTTTTCTGGTGAATTTATTAGCTAGGAGACTTTGGATTAGCAAGAAATCAAAATGAAGACTCCATACACTCAACGGAAGTTGTTGGAACTTTGGGGTATTTGGCACCAGAATATGCTGAACATGGGAGAGTGTCCAGTAAAACAGATGTATACTCTTTTGGAGTGGTTTTACTACAACTAATAACAGGAATGAGAACTACAGATAAAAGACTTGGAGGAAGAAGTCTTGTGGGATGGGTAACAATCTAAAGGCCATGAAATTTTCAATTTAAAGTATCTTAATGTGTCAGTACAACCTCAGCACATCAAGGCATCAACATGATTCAAATACATTTCACCACTTTACTAAAATCTTAGTCCCTTTTGATCTTTTTTTCAATCATTTAGGCAGAATTGGTAGTTCATTCATTCTAATTTATATTTTTCTTCAGTTGAACTTTAAGTACATGAACACAATCAACTACTATTGATAATGTTCTTTTCATTTTGACTTTATAGAAGTGTTATTCTGAAAAATAGACACAACTAAATATCACAATTGGTCTGTCAATTAATATCAAGAGAATTTCTTGCAGGCAAGGCCACTTCTAAGAGAGAGGAACTATCCAGATTTAATTGATGAAAGGATCATTAAGTCGCATGATGTTCATCAACTATTTTGGATGGTTCGAATAGCAGAGAAATGTCTAAGCAGGGAGCCTCAAAGGAGGCTAAATATGATTAAGGAAAGCTACAATTTTGGAAATTATCTTTTCTTTTTTTATTATTTATAAGCTTTGAACAAGTTTGGACATGCCTAATACAGAAGAATATGCTAGAGTTAGAGCTAGATTATCTGAAAAGCAATCAAATATTGTTTTTCCTAACATTCATGATTAACTTGGTAAAATGTATGACCAGATTCTAAGGTGATGGTTTTTGTTTAACTTGACTTCATATTTGTCACTACAGGTTGTTGATGCTTTGACTGACATAGTGGAAGGCAGAACATGTGACATCATATTAAGAGATTACTCCCCTGTAAGGTCAGATTCTATTGATACTGCATCAGACTCTGATGAATCTGGAGATGAAATGAAGGAATTTTTCAAGTTTGAAGAAGATGAATTACCAACTCAAAGTTCAGAATCCACAGATAGTAATAGCATAAGTCTGATGATGCACATGAATTTAAGACAGCCACCATCCCCTCCAATTCAGAGCATCTCTCAAAGTAGCTCATGCTCTTATAAGTCTCAAGATGAGTCAACTAGTGATGGTGAAGCAATGGAAGTATCAAAATCCAATGATGAGGAAAACTCAATTCTTAGATGCTAGGCTTAGTATATAGTCCAAATAAGGGAGAATGTTTAAGTTTAGTTCCTTTAAAGGAATAAAGTTTCCACTTATTAAAGTGGCTGTTTTGTGATAGAATATGGTTACCCAGTTTAGATGAATTTATCTTCTGGGGGATGAAATATTGTTATGGATGGATTTAGTTTCATCCTCTCTTGCAGCTTAAAATGTTTTCTCCTATCAATAAAATGTATGGTGTCAAACATTAAGGTGTTTTTCCCCAATGATCAGGTTTTCAGTATGTGACAGATAATATTTCCTCCAAAATCTTGAAGCATTTTCAAATCATACATGAAAGGGAGATTAAACCTAAACTCCAGACCAGGTGTTCGATGATTTGCCTGAATAAAAAATATGGTTAGTGTGAGTATCACAGAAACTATTTTCACAGTTTGTTCTACTATGTATGCGGATTTATGAAATTCATAAACGAATGAACCCACTTCTAGCATCGGAAATTTATGGAATCATAGACTGGTAAAGTTGTTTGAATTAAAATAATAATTAATAATTTAAAACATAATTTGTTTAAAAGTTTATACATAAATTAAATTTTTACATTTTTTTTCCAAGCCTTGGAATTTAATGAAAAATAAAATCAGATTTAAATATTTTAAATTTGTCTTTGAAGTAAAACTTGTTTTATCTGTTGTGGAACGTAGCGAGTGAAAATCATTCGAAATAAATCTTATCTAGTTACATTACATGTGAAGCTTTTTAACCAAAATAATAAGATCCGACCAAAAACACTTTTAAAAATAATAAAATAAATTAAATAAATTTCTTCCTAAGTTAAAATTAATTTATAGAAATTATCTTATACAATTTCTCCAAATTCTTATTATTAGTGTAAGTTAATTTTAGTTTATAGAATTTTTTTTTCTTGTAAGTTTGTTTGTAGAAAAACATATTAAAATAAAATAGATTTCAATAAATGGGTTCGCTATATGGTTTCTTTAAGAAAATTTTCAAACACAAATTTTAGTGACATTTCCTATGTACAATTTCTAAGCATTGTTCTCTCTCAAATTAATATTTAGACAAACATGATGAAGGTAAATGAAACTGGTACAATTGATAATAGTATATGGAACTCTGTTTATTATTAAATGTTACATTTTCCAATTCTATATTTAATGTTAAGCAAAACTAATACTAATACAAAAGAAAAGTGACAAGATCACACTTTTTTAGCACCCTACTATTTAGTTGGTTAAAATTTATTAAAATTCACATAAGAGTATATATTTCTACATCTTGTGTTGTAATTTTCAATAAATTCTAACTAATATACGTTAAAATCATCTTTAACATTTTTGTGTGTGAAGAAGTTTCTTCAACATTGTTGTTGGGTATTAAAATATACATTAAAAAGCCTACAAGTTGTGATTTAGATAGAAGCTATAAAAGTGTCAATCTCTTGCACATTGTTATTCCAATCATGTACAGCACTTATCTTGAATTCTCAAACAGTGTCTTCAACAACGTTGCTACCTTTAGCTCTTTTCGAAAGTTAAAACATTTCAATCCAAAATATCACATAGACAATACTCCTTGTACTATGGAAATGTCTCTATCTTCACATTAGTCTCTCTTGAGTATTATCTGCCATAATAAGTGTGAAGGTTTTAGAAGAAGTGAATATACTTTTTACTGTGGTATATATCAAGGTTTTTGGTATCTTGGTCTTTGTTATTGTAACTTTGTATATAACTTCTTACAATGTTAAACATAGCAAGAAAATCACAACCACAAGCTTGATAAATGTAACCTACAACTATCTAACTAATGGAAAGCATCAAATCAAGGAAAGAGACCTAATGATTAAACACTTTACATTTTCTGTCATGAAAATTATGAAAACTCCTAAGACCAATAATAATGACCATATTATAAGAATTTAGTGTATGATCAAATGGAAGAAAATTGATAACATTAAAAATTCAGGTATATTCAGAGACTGGTATAAAAGAATCTTTACATACAAGTCCTTAACAATTACTTCAATGTCATATGGTAAAGATAGTTTTAAGGTCCTTAGTTATGGATCCTCAATTGTTCTTTTACTTAGTAAACCAAGGCACCAACATGCATATACTCTCTCACAAAAGGCCAAATTTTCTTGCTCCATATTCAAGGTTGGTAGAATCCTTCAAATAGGGCATTGTGCATTCTCATTCTCTATGCTCAAGGGAGAGGTCAAACACAAATGTCTAATCCACACACACAAGTCAAACAAGAAAAGCAGCACATGAGGAACCAGGAAACACACCAAACTGTTGCACAATCTGTTTGCTCTGTGTGCTGTAACAGAAGACCACAGTATGAAAGGAACAGAAAAAGAGAGTTCTCATATGTTGAGTTGTATGCAGCCACACAAGGGTTTTCCCCCAAGAACTTTCTGTCAGAAGGGGGGTTTGGTTCTGTCTACAAAGGGGAGTTGTGTGGACAGAAGATTGCTGTTAAGCAACATATGTGTGCAAACCGAAAAGGAGAGAAGGAATTCAAGTCTGAAGTTGATGCACTCAGCAAAGCAATGCATGAGAATGTGGTCATGCTGTTAGGATCCTGCTCAGAAGGAAACCATAGACTTCTTGTGTATGAATATGTCTGCAATGGTTCATTGGACCAACATTTATCACGTATGAAAAAAATCAACCAAACTTATATATAGCCTATACTACCAAGATTATGAATGTGTACATTTATTGAAGGGTACTAACTTTGGCTTCTAACTATGCAGAACATTCTCGTAAACTTCTTGATTGGCAAGACAGGGTGAAAGTGGCTGAGGGAGCTGCCAAAGGATTGCTATACCTGCATGAGAATAACATAATACACAGAGATATGACACCAAACAACATTCTTCTTACACATGATTATGATGTATTGGTAATAATATGCACAGTCAATACTTTAGGATATATTTCATTTATAAAAAACAAAATACATATATACATAGTACATGGTCATCAAAAGAATGGAGAACTAATTTATTTTATTTCCATATAGGCTTTCATTTACAATGGATTATTGGAAACATCAGATTGCTATATACATACACATTTTATTTACTATATTTTAATGATGAGTGATCATTTAACAAGTTCATATAGTTCATTGCAACTTGGTTCTACTGCCGAAAGATTCATCACTCTCATAAAGTTTGACTAACAAATTATATTTTGTGTTTTATCAGCTAGGCGATTTTGGTTTGGCTAGAACTGTGATTGAAGACTCCTCATACTCTACAGACTGTATTGGGAATCTGCCTTATATGGCACCAGAATATGCAGAATTTGGTAAAGTTTCAATTAAGACAGATGTGTATTCCTTTGGGGTGGTTCTACTACAGCTAATAACTGGAATGAGGACCACAGACAAACGAGTTGGAGACAAAGGTCTGGTGGGATGGGTAAGAATCGGATCACTGGTTGTTTCTGCTTAAGTCTGTTGCATAGTTGAAATTTGTTTGAAATGTGTATTAGTTGATCATTACCCCTCTTATTAGCAAATAGATTTCATATGCAAACATAACATTTTTGTTCAGGCTAGACCACTACTGAAGGAAGGAAAATGCCAAGCCTTCATTGATGGGAGAATGATCAACTCCCATGATTGTCATCAACTCTATTGGATGAGCCGTTTAGCTGGAAATTGTCTTCACAGGGATCCTCAAAAGCGATTGCATATGAGTACAGTAAGTCTACTACCAAAATTCATGCATACTCCTAACTATTAGGTATCTAAGTGTGACTATTAGGTATCTAAGTGTGAGTCTAAGTTTTACAGCATTGAGTAAAAAAGAAAAAATTGAGCAATATATAAGAAAGAGGATCCATAAACCTAATGTCTTAAGGTTTTGGGTTGAAAGTCGTGACATTATCTTGTGTAGGTCTCGCTGGCTCTTGTCTCGTTCTTGTTTGATCTTCCTGATTAAGACAAATAAAATGAACCAAATCAGTTCTATTGATTCATGTTAGATTATTGTGTCAAATTTCCTTCCATGAATCACATACATATACTTTTTATAGAGTGAAGACTGAACATCATATGTGATAACATGATTTTGTATTTTATCATAGGTGGTGAAGGCCTTAAATCAAATAGGCAAAGGTTGTAGCTGCATTGTGAGAAAAGATCATACCCTTTTAATTCCAAGCTCTTCTAGGTCAAATGATGATATAGAGGACTCCTCAGAATCAAAAGAGTGGAAGTGAGAGTATATATTGTAGGTCCAACCATGCAAACATTAAGCCATTTTGTAGTTTAGGCCACTCTAAACAATTAAAAGAGAATTGCCTAAAATAGAATTAAGTAATATTTTGTAGTTGTTAGCTAAAAAATTAAGTTTTATTTGTCTTTAAATCAAAAAATGTAGCAAAGATGTTGCCTATTTATTTTCAACAACAGGTTATCAAGTGTGGATAATTATCTACTACAAAATATGCAAAATATTAATAAGGTGTTCTCCTTTAAAGTTTGTCGAGAAAAAGCTTCAAAATATTTACAAAATCATCATCAACTAGTTAGACTTTAGATGATTTATACAAAATTTTGACTGAAAAACACAAATTTTATGCAAAATTTAATGAAACTCATATTTATGAAAAAAAAATACTAATATATTCTAAAAACAACAAATAAGAAAAAAAAATCTCAAAAAGATATAATAGTCTAGAAAAATATGAAAAACAAAGAGTTATCAAGAGTTCAAAAATATGGTTTAAAAAACTAAGAGGACCAAACGGTGTCGTCTAGGCTTTGGTAAAATGAGATAAAAATATCCTAAAAGTATCTAAATATACCAAAATATACAAAAATAAAACAATTAAAATTTTAATTGATTTAGGATTTTAAATTATTTAGGAATTTCAATTGTTTAGGTTTTTAATTAATTTAGGAGTTGAAATCATTTAATATTATAAATTATTTAGAATTTTAACTTGTTTAGGATTTTAATTTATTTAGAATTTAATATATACAATAGTTTCCTTCATTTTAAATCATTCTTTAACTAAAAGAACAAAATTATCATATTCACTGATTAAAAGTTTATTTTATCAATTACATCTATTATATAACTCACAAACTTTTATAATTCTTTAATTTGGTTTTATTTCATATCATCTTTTTCTTAATCCAAACAACTTTACTTTTCACTCTTTTCCATCTCAAATTTATCATTTTCATCTTCTTCAAAATCCATCCCTCAACTCAAACAAGTGATTATTATTAATCTTTCTAATGCTAATATTTTTAACCACTAAATTGATTGACATTATTGGGGTTATCCTATTGGAGACATTTTGATGGCTTGGTCATAAAAGGATATATTGATAGATCGAGACGATGAATAAATTACAATTGCCCTAGTCGTGTAAACAATGTGAAAGGTTTGAACATATGGGAGCAAACCTTCAATGGAAGCTAAAGGGATAAGAGTCGACCACTCTCTCTTTCTAAAACTAATGTTTCTACATCAAGGTTCATTAACATTGTTAAAATGACCCCATTTAACATTTTATATGCTTTGTTACTTCATCACCTTTCCCAGACGGTTAAGAGATGAGAGAATTATAAATTATAAATTGTCCCTGAGCTAGACATAAAGACTACAATTGTTTGTTCACATATATTATAGCGAGTTATTTGTATTATTCAAGTATATGAAAATAAATAGAAAAGAAAAAGATGTAAAGAAGAAAATGAAGACATAAATTTATTATGGAAAATGCACATTTATGTCAATACTTGTTTTTTTTTTAAAGAAACAATACAAACATCCAAATCCTAGATCTTAAATAGAAACAACCAAAACAATTAAAGCAACAAATCCTAAAAACCAACCTATACAAGTAGCATATCCTAAATTGATCATAAAACATTACATTTATTTATAATTAAACACCATGCTTAGATCCACAAACTCCCAATTGTTGAGTTGCACATGGAGGAAATAAGAGTGCACAAAATTCAAACTTCTTTCCTCAGTCTCTCCCACAATTGTTGCACTTGATCTATATTTATCCAACCTACACTATGAAAGCATTGGTTTATGTTGCAGAAGGTGATTTTTCCCATCTTGGGTTCGTGACCCTCTAGCCTAACCAGAGTCTTTTTCTTTTCTTTCCTCATATACTCTTCTCTTGTCAGCTTGGGTAGGTTTCTCCTCTACATTTTCCAAAACATCATCGATGGCACTAGTGTCAACCACCACACCCTTGAGACCCTTCCCAACGTCATCTTCCAACACTCGCCCTCGATCCCTCCAGTGTCGCTTGCCTTAGAGGGGTTTTTGAAAGTAAGAATGGGAAGCTTTAGAAAGAATGAGGCAAACCATGCAAAGACAATGGAAGAAGGATTGATTCCCGTGAGGTTGGCCCTTCTCATCACTAATTACACCTCCAACATTTTGGGCTGCACCACCGTGCCCAAAATAAAAGAAAAACTTTAGCATGTTTCATTTTAGAGCCCTGCTAGTTATTATTTTCACCATGTTTCACTATTCGCCACATCCTTTTTCGTATGCACACCACATTTTTTTTAAAGATAAAACCTGGGTCCATCTATTTGGTCTAATATTTCTATTATGTGTCATGTCTTTTTATAAATACACCGGCATTATCTTTTATATTTTTTATATGCAATAATTAATTTCTTTTGACATTATAACTTCTAAATAATTTTATATATTTGCATGGCCGAACGCATCATCAGTTATTTAATTTTATTATTCTAAATATTTTCTCTTAGGTATCAAATAGTCGCACGCGTCACATGATATTTAATATGAAACTTTAGAAATAAATTTTTATGGGACATAATGTTCTAAATAATTTTAGATAATTGCACGGTCGCACATGTCATGTAGTATTTAATTTTATTAGTCCAGATGTTCTCTATTAGATATCAAATGATCGAACACGTCATGCGATATTTAATACTGAACTTTGAAAATAAATATCAAATTATTAAAAAAATTAAAAAATATAAAATTTCAAAATTAAAAAAAGTATTTCTTGTACTCCAAAAATCAAAATATGAAAATTTTAAAAATTAAAAATATCAACCCAACAAATAAGTTTTCTATCAAGAACTACGTGATCTCTGATTTTCCATTATAAATGAAAATACATAGGAGTGATGTCAATCCTTGTCGAGCCCAAAATAAGAAAAAAATATTTTCTTTATTTTTTTTCTACTTGTATTTTTATTTTGGGGAAGAATAAACATTTTAAAAAGCCACATTTATTTCACTCATTTAATTAAAGGTATTATCTTAGGACGGGCGTTGTAGGGTTTTTATACCTACACGTAACCGATTTCCGAACCCTAATCTGATTTCATAAACCGTTCTTTTTCCTTGATATTCTTATAGTTTTCTATAATAAATCATGGTGAGAAATCCTCCTCTCTTCTTTTTCAAAGAAATTTTTCTTCTCCCCGAAATGACCCTCTGATTGCGATAGATGACAACTCCACCTGGGACTTTTTTTATAGAGTCATGCTTAATTAATTGAATGAGTCAAAATGAGTGTACTTTTATGAATGTTTATCTTTCCTTTTTGTATATATGTTTGTTTTACTATTATTGCTGAAATGTTGAACCTTGGAGTAGAAGACAAGTGATATATCTACCTAAAAATTTTCTAGTTGTTTTGTAGGTGGGTGTATACATTATTTCCCCTTCACACACACAAACTATTGCATATCATGAATGAAACCCTATTCTCAAGTTTGAGGAAGTTGAGAGTTAGAAGTGGTTATGTAGCAATTTCAAATAGATGTACTTCCTTTTTGGGCTCTTACGAGAATCAAAGTTAAAGTTTGTTCTTTTCATTTGTATGCTCATATCAAGTTATCTACCAACTGTTGTGGATAATACGGTGAAATGAGACATAACTCTATTGGCCTTATATCCCTAGGGGATAAGTGTTAACCTATGTGAGTGTGCATCTAATGTCATAGACCCCTAAGCACGTTGAACCTTGTTTATGGCACAAAGGAAGATATTTTATGTGTCTCTACCTCTCACTATTTCTTAAAAAAAAGAAATAAGAAAAAAAAGGGCTTATCTATTGTAAATAAATAAATTTTGTTTCTTACACAAGGCATCCATTGCATATATATTTTTTTAATCAATTCATAGTTAGAGAAGGAGGATGTGAGGAAATTCAACTCATGTTCTTCTTCACCAATGCATTGCATGCATTTTCTCATTTTTGTCTTACTTGATTTCATTTATTGAAGGTTAGGAATTATAAAGTTGTAAAATTGGAAATTAATAAGGGTTATGTGAAAGAATTTGGTTTAAAGTCATTGGAGAAAAAGTTATCTATAAAAGTAAAAGAAAACGATTTGGCCGACCTTAGAGAATTGGGACAAAAACTCAAGATGATACGGAGGGATGCCTTCAAAAGAAAGTATGGGAATTTGTTTAGTCTATTGGAGGTAGAGGTTCAAATACTCACAGTCACAACTTTAGCATAATACTATGATTCGTCTCTCAGATGTTTTACATTCCAAGATGTTCAGTTAGTACTGGTAGTTGAAGAATTTGGGCAAATCCTCGACTTATTAATAGAAGGGAGGGTTCTGTACAATTATCATGAGCAACATACTTTTATCCCGACATTGGCGAAAATCGTGAAAATACACCCCAAGGAGTTAGAAAGCGAGCTAGTAGAGAGAAAAAACACAAGAGGTTTTCTTAAGAATTTTTTTAGACATTTATCTATACTAATTAGCCAAGAAGGAGGATTGGGCTATATTTACGGACGTCTTAGCTCTAACCCTTTATAGTGTTATGTTATTTCCCCACACCAAAGACTTTGTGGATTATGCCGCTGTTGATGAGTTTGTTTCAATTAGAACCAGATCTGAAAATCTAGTCACAGCCATTTCAGCTGATGTCTACAAAATTCTCAATTCATTCTACGAAATGAAAAAAAAAATATGTTGTTTGTCTGTGTTATATGTCTAGCTCATATCTCGTGTGGGTGAAAAAGTTGTCAAGATTAGATGTCTTATTAAAGAGTTATAACACAAGCCTGAAGTGAAAGGAGCAAAAGATTGGGCACAATTCCTCGTTGGTCTGACCAAAAAGAAAATGAAACAACACCCCTCATGGCAACAAAGATCATGCATCATATATTATTGTGGAAGTTATCCTAATGTATCACTCATAAGTACTAAGGGTTGCATTAATTATAACCCGGTGCCAACTCAGAGGCAATTTGGGTATCCATAAAAGGGTCTCCAATGTCCGCTTCTCTCACCTCTTTGTTGATTTATTATAGGACGGGCTTGCTACAGAGGTTATCTAACGTATCAGGTGCTCTTGGAGAAATGTAACTCACATGGAAAGATATTCTAAACCATAGGTTGTGGATAGAAGAAGTTCATACTGATAATGGACTGCAGATAGAGTTAAAGTAGTCAACTTGCCTTTAATATTGATCTCTGATTGCCTAATAGATGAAGAACAAATGAAGATTGAGGAATCAAAAGAAGTGAAACAACTAAAGGAAAAGATTAGAATACTAAAAGAGAAAAATGTCAAAATAGCCAATGACTTTCAAACCGTACGACACGACTATGTGGGTCTCAAAAGGGATTACAAGGAAAAGCCAAATGCATATGAAGAGTTGGTCAAGAAGAAAAAAATAGAAAGGGATTATACTTACATGATTAGGAAGTATATGGCAGCAGCCAATACTGAGCTAATAATGAGAGCCCAAGAGCATAATGCAGCCTTGTCAGCAGAACATCAACGAAAGAATTTATATGAAGAGATTAAAAGGGATAAGCAAGAAGCACAGAGAAGGTTGTGATGTCTGCAAGTCTGAGTTAATAGCATGAAGCATTAAATGGATGAAGCAGATCGATATGTGAGGAAACTAAAAGAAAGTCAAAAACCTTCAAGGAATACGCCCAACGGTGGAGAGAGATAGTTGCCCAAGTAAAGCCATCTCTGCATGATAAAGAAATGGTGGCCATGTTCATAGACACATTCCAATATGTGGTGGGTAGCTTCTCTTACAACTTTGTTGATATTGTCATCATCGGCGAAAGAATTGAGCTTGGTCTGGAAAATGGAAAAATTGTACATGATTCGTCAACGGTCGGAAATCCCAAAATGTCCAGATTCAATTCTAGAAAGAAAAAAGGAAGGAGAAGTTCAAACAACATCATTCCTTATTGGGGAGGTCGTACCAATCCTCGTTATAGACAAAATTATCAGTCGTTCACATCACAGTTCCTATATGTTGCCATGTCGTCGTACCAGACCCATCAACAAGGTCCTCCCAAGCATCAGATTTCATATCAAGCACCACTTGTGCCAAATAATGCTTATCAACCCAAGCAAGGTTGGAAAAGTGAAGCGGATTTAAATTCCAACTAAAGTATGGGTCAAGGATCAACTTCAAATGAAAATTTTGGTCAAGAAAATACTTTTTTTCACTTTACTGCCATCTCTATGACATATGCAGAGCTCTTGCCAAACCTTTTCCGTAATGGGTTAGTTGTAGTACATCTCCAGAAGCCCTTACAGCCACCATAACCTCAAAGTTAAGATGCAAATGCTAAATGTGATTATCATTACATGCGCTCCTTATTTACCCTTTCCTCACATATCGCCATTGTTTCATCCATTTAATGTCCATGTTATTAACTTGGAGTTGCATATCTCACAACCTTCTCAATGCTTCTTAATTATCCCTTTTGATCTCTTCATACCGTTGATGCTCTACTGAACAGGCTGCATTCCGGTCTTGGGCTCTCATTGTTAGCTTAGTATTGGCGGCTACCAGATCCTTCTTAATCCTATAAGTATAATCTATTTTTGTTTTTGTCTTCCTAACCAACTCTTCATATGCCCTTGTCTTTTCCTCGTAATCCCTTTTGAAATTCGTGTAGCCGTGTTGTAAGCTTTGAAAGTTATTAGCTATTTTGACATTTTTCTCTTTTAGTCTTCTAATAACTTCCTTTAGTTGTTTCAGTTCTTCTGATTCCTCATTCTTTATTTGCTCTTCATCTATTGGGCAATCAGAGATCAATCTGAAAGGCAACTTGAGTGGTTTAACCCTATATGCAATCCACTGCAGTACAAAATTCTTCTATTAAAAACCCATGGTCTAGAATCTCTTTCCATGAGAGTCATATTTCTCCAAGTGCCCTTGATACATTGGAGGACCTCTTTAGCAGACCCATCCTCATAAGAAATCAACAAAAGGTGAGGTGGACAATGGAGACCCTTCTATGGAATACCCAAATCTGAGTCAGCACCGGATTATAATTAATGCAACCCCCGATACCAATGAGTAGCACATTAGGATAACTTCCACAATAATATATGATGCATGATCTTTGTTACCATGAGCGGTGTCATTTGATTTCTTTTTAGTTAGACCAACGTGGAATTGTGCCCAGTCTTTTGTTTCTTTTACTTTAGGTTCGTGTGGTAAAACTTCTATAACAGGACAACTGATGTTGAAAACTTTTTCACCCATACGAGATATAAGCCAAACATATGGCATAGGCAGACAACATAACATCTTTTTTTTTTCACTTCGTAACACACATTAAGAGTTTCATAAACATCAGCTAAAATGGTTGTGACTGAATTTTCAAATCTGGTTCTAATTGCAACAAACACATCAATAGCGATATAAACCACAAAGTCCTAAATGTTGGGAAATAACATGACATCATAAAAAGTTAGAGCTAAGACATCCATAATGTGCCCCAATCCTACTTCCTGGCTAACTGGTATAGATAAGTCTCTAAAAATTTCTAAGGAAAACCTTTTGTGTTTTTTCTCTCCACCATCATGCTTTCCAACTCCTTGGAGTGTATTTTCACGATTTCAGTCAATGTCGGGATAGAAGAGTGTTGCTTAAGATATTTGTACGAAACCCTCCCTTTTATCGATAAGTCGAGGATTTGTTGAATTTCTTTAACTATTGGTACTAATTGAAAATCTTGGAATGTGAAACATCTGAGAGGCGAATCATAGTATTGTGCTAAAGTTGTGATTGTGGGCATCTGAACCTCTTCCTCCAATAGATTCAGCAAATTCTAGTACTTTCTTCTCAAGACATCCCTCTATATCGTATTGAGTTTCAATCCCAATTCTTTAAGGTCAGACAAATCGTTTTCCTTTACTCTTATAAATAAGTTTTTCTTCAAGACTCTTAACTGAATTCTTTCTCAAGGCCTTCGATGACTCGAACTGGGCATCTTGTCCAGACATAAGATGATCCACAAGTGGATATCTTCCTATGATCCTCTTTGATTTTCTAGAAATAAAAAAAAAAAAAAAAACTAATGTTTCTAAGTCTTCTTCTGATGCTAGATACAAAGCTATCGGCACCACTGGCTGTGAACTACAGTCGATTACCTACATCTTCCAAGACGTACATGTTCAAACAAATGCTCTTGTTGTGTTCTATCGTGACAACCAATCAACTCATCACATTACATACAATCCTAATTTTCATAAACATACAAAGCGCATCGAACTCCACTACCAATCTTTACAAAAATCCTAACTCAACAAAATTTTAAATGTATTATAAACAAGCTTGGAATAATGAATATATATCATCCCAACTTTAGAAAAGGATATTGAGGTATTGGTTTGCCCCAGTATGAGTTTGACCAGAATGAGTTTGTTCATAAAAAACCTATAAATAGATTTGCTTTAATTGTGAAACAGATTTTTTAGAAAAATACAGTTTCAGTTTTACTTACCCCCTCTTCCTGCTACTCCCTTCTCTCTCTCGCGGCTCCTTTCTCTCTTCTTCTTTGGATTCCATGAGAGATGCTAGAAACTTTTTCTTCTCTCCCGTGGTGCTCTAGTGGGTTTTCCTCCTAAGTTCTTTGACAAAATAATCCACTTCTTTATTTCTCAAAAGATTAAAATATATAGAGCAGTGTTTCCCTAAACTTTCTCGTACAGATATGTTTAAATTCGTTCAAGATCCGCTAATACAATCAATACCTACCCAATATAACCAATCATATCTCTTGGAATATTACTAAATAAAAACATATATAATAAAGATATACAATAATCACAATACCCCCCTCAAGTTGGAGCGTCAAGGTCTTGAATGCCCAACTTACGAAGTAAAAAAGAATACTGTTGTTTTCTCAATGCCTTGGTAACCACAATATTGTTCTCACCCGTCATCTTCTCAGTTGGATGATTATTTTGATCCTTTAGCAATTTCATCATTGCCTGGAGTTGATCATGGCTCAGCCCAATAGATTTCACGCCATTCCCATCCGATGTACTTCCCATGGTTGAGCTTCTAGGTATGGCCTGGGCTGCATTGATTGTGATCCCCTACCATAGCCTCCATTCTTTCCAATGAGTGCACAGCAAGAATTTGCGTCATGTCCACTACGTTTGCAATGGGAGCAAATCATTGTTTTGTCTTTCCCAGGCTGCAGCGAGGATCGTGACCCACTACCACGGCCTCCATTTTTTTTGTCAATGTGCAATCTATCACCCCACCACTCGGGGTATCTAATGAGTGCAAAACAAGAATTTGCGTCATGCCCACTACATTTGCAATGAGAGCAAATCATTGTTTTGTCTTTCCCATCCACTCTTCCGCGAATAGCAAAAGCTATTACCTCTCCTTTGTCTTCTTTCCCACATGCAATGGTCTGTACTCGTTTTTCTAGAATTAGAATTGAGTAAACTTTATTCAGATTCGGTAACGGATCGTGTACCAAAATATTAGAATGAACAATGTCATATATTGTGTCATCTAATCCCATAAAAAAGGTATGTACCCTTTCCTCTTCTCGTTTCTTGTCAAGAATTGATCCAAGATCACATGTGCATCCTCCACATTTACAAGTTGGCGGTTGATCATAATTCTCCAATTCATCCCACAACTGTTTAAGCTTTCCGTAGTAATTGACAATGTTCATTCCTTTTTGTCTGCACTCAGCAAGATTTATTTTATTTGCTGAATTCTTGGTCTATTGACCAATGAAAATCGGTCACGAATATCATTCCATAAGTCCTATGTGATCTCAACATGTGAGATCGTTGAGCGGAGAGATGATTCAATGGTGTTTCGAATCCAAGATACCAATAAGGAATTAATGGTCCACCAATCTTCAAGATCCATTGAGTCAGCCATCGGCTTCTTGATTGATACATCAATAAAGCCAAATTTCTTCCTCGCCCTCAAAACCATTCTTACCAAACGAGCTCATTCATCATAATTTTCGTCCTTCAATTGTACCTGTGTAATAAAGAGACCATGATTGTTAAGAAAAGTGATTATGTTGTAAGGTGAGATAGTTTTCCGTGAGATAGTTCTCCGTTGACGGTTGTCATCATTGAATTCTTCGGCTATGATTCAATATGTTGAATGTATATGGGTATGACTCTAATACCATGACAAAACACATCACTTCTTTATTTCTCAAAAGATTAAAATATATAAAATAATGTTTCTTTAAACTTTCTTCTACATATCTATTCAGGTCCGTTCAAGATCCGTTAATATAATACCTACCCAAAGATAAAAGAATAACCTGAGACAGAATATAAAATATACATAGAGAAAATGAGGGCCTGAAGGCACAACTCTCATGATTAAGACTTAAAAATTTTCAAGCTAGAACAGTTAAGAGCTATAGAATTACCTTGATCTTCTTGCCAGCGTTTCCGTTAACAATAAATCACCCTTTTTGTATAAACTCAGGTTTTATAAATATTTTATAAAAGATAAAAGTTATCCAACAAACTTTTGGGTGGTTATTCATTAGTTAGTTACTTAGTTGCTATTCTGTTGAGTTGATTATGCAGTTTGGATTTGTTAGATTATCGTTTTATAATGTTCTTAATAAGCTTTTGATCGTAATAAGTCCAAAACTTCTAAGAATACGTGAAAAAAAAAAATGAAATATACTGAAAATTGAAAATCACTAATTAAAACAAGAAAGATAGACGTACAAAATGTGTAAATAACTTACTAATTAACAAAAGGACAAAAAAAATACCTGAAAAAAAAGTGAGAAAAACCCTAAGAATTGAATTTAAAGACTTTTAATGTGTGCCTCTACATTTCATTTAAATTTGATTTCAATTTATTCCAAAAAATCTGCAATTAATTGCTTTGACCAATTCTTTAATAAAAGCGTGTGGATCAATGCACTCAAAACAAACAACTTTCTAATTTATGCATAAAAACGTTGACAGCAAAATAACCGTAATCAATGAAAAATTATCAAATGAATTCCAGAATAAATAAACAATTAATTCACGGATTTGAAAATAAATTTAAATGCAGCACGTTAATTACATATCAGAATTTTGAAAATATTCTTTAGATAGAAAATAGGAAATATCAAAGATGCAGTGTGATTTTTAATTTAGAAACAAATCAATCAATTTGGAAGCAATTAGGGAATGACGCATAAGAAAAAATACTTCCAATCTTAGATTAAATATATAAATGACCTTAGAAAATTTCAGCTGCAGTTTTGAAAAAAATTTCTTTAAACAGTAAATGTTTGACAGCACATATCAATAAAAACAAAACCGCAAAATATTTACTTAAAAACAAATTTGTTTTATCAAAATTTAATTTGTTTAAAACCAGTTTTAAATTATTTTCACTTTCTTCTAATTTAATAAATTAACCGTAAATATCAATTCACCTGCATCTGCAATCCAACGTAGATTTTAGTGCACATAGATCTGTGAACACATCCAATATCAACATGTATTTAAAATTATTATTGTCAATAAAATTATACTAGATGATTAAATCAACTAAGAAATTTCTGGACGGTTTAATAATTTAACAATATCTCTCTTTTTTGTTTGTGATGACAAAACTAAAAACTTTAATAATAAATAATTACAACAATATCAAAAAGTTAAACAGTAAAACAGATTCAATATTTCTCTTTAATTATTTATTATTTACTGATTTTCTCTTTCTTCCTTTTTAATCATCAGAGAAAAAAAATTAATAAAAAGAAATTGAAATAGGTTTATAAAAAAAACTGGAATGCTTTTAGATTAATTTTTTTTATCATTATTGTATCATATTTAATTAAGATTTTATTTTGAAAATGATTTTATCCGATAAAGATGATTCAGTTTAAAAAAAAATCTTGAGATTTCAAAAACAAAATTATCAACTTTTAATCTTAAAGAAACTAATAAATAATTATATCTACTATGAAACATATAAGAAGATATTAGTAGAAATTTTATGCAAATGAAACATAAATGACAGAATATTATATTATATTACTTAAATCTTTCCCAGATCGTCTAATAGCATGCAGTGTTTGAGAAAGGATCATACTCTATAAATAAATAAATAAATATATAAATATATATACTATTTTGAAAATAAAATGGATTAAAAAAATCCTAAGAATTTTTTTTTTTCCTATGCATTTTGATTCACCACTTTCACTTTGGTTGTTGAATCTCACAGTAGGTCCTGAGGTCAGATTATAAGACAATACGAATACCTACTTCCATACTCGTACGAATCAAATATAGTATAAATTATATATTAATGTGACAAATTATTTTATGAGTTTCTTAAAAAAATATTTTTAATTTTTCAGAGAAATCATTAAATAAAAAATTATACATATAATCATTGTTTATATAAAATATCGAAAATGACGCTTGCAACTATTTTAAGATTTAAACAAATTTGAATGCAACATTTATTATTTGAAAACATTTTAAATAATAAAATTAAGTACAAAATAATTTACAATATGTAATGTCAAATTCTAATTTTTTATTTAATTTATTGCATAAAAATAATATATGGTGATGATATATTTATAAAAATTATAAAATATTTAATAAAATATTGAATCAATTAAAAACATTGAAAAAAATGCATGGACCCAATTTTATTATTAAAAAAAAAAAAACAGCTGAAGGGTGTGTAAAGTAATGATTTATTCTGTAAACCATGTGTCTAACTCACGTATAATTGAATTAAAAAAATCAAACTAACTAAATTCATATAAATATTAAAAGAAATAATTTACACATTTAAAAAATTATTCAAATCAATACAATACTATTAATTTTGATTTTAACGTCCTCGTAAAATATTAAAGCAGGTATGATATTTGATAAATGTTTTTATATTATAATAAATAAAACAAAACATTAATATATTATATAAAAATTATAATTATTTTTGTTATCAAATAAAGTTTTTTATATATAAATTAAATTATGAAAAAGTTATTTTTTTTTTATTATTCTAATAAATTTAACTATATATTAATTATGTTATTTAGTGTTATTTATAGTAAATCAAACGGTAACAAAATTAATAAAACAATTCTAAATGATTATACGTTATATCTATTCTTTTATTATAAAATATTAACAATATTAGTACATATAAAGTATTGTTTTTAGTTTTACAACAGAATTGAAATCTTCAAATCAATAACTCTTCTTAAATTATGTTAAATATAATTTGTAGTAGACTTTTTAATAAAAAAACAAATTATCAAAAAAGTTAGAATTACTCTAATTTTTCTGAAATCGTAACTTTCTTAGTCTGTTTCTTTAATTAAACATTTTTAAAAGAGTTACGTAACTTTCAAAATACTTGTATTATCTTCCTAGATTATTTTATATAATATTCTATTGTACTTGACTATGCCTATAGAAAAAAATACGTATACAAAGAGTTTAAGCAGACATTTTTAATACTTTTCTTTCTTTAGAAAATATTTATTATCTTTTTCTATACATTTATGAATTTTCTTATAACGTCTATTCCTAGTGAATATTTCTATTCACATCATCAAGTTTAAAGAAAAAAAAGTTACAAATAATTTTTAATGTATTTTGATTGATTTTATTATACCATGTGTAACAAAAGTGCGTGAATACAATACTTCATTTTGGTTAGATTTTCATATCTGATTTAAAGTTAATTAAGGTAAGTGGAGACCAAAAGACAAAACTTCTGTATATAGATTTTTCTATATAGAAGTTTCTCTTGAAAGTTTAACAAATCAATTTAATATTTTATTGAATTAAGTGATAATTTAAAAAGAATTTATTTTTATTAATTATTAAATTAATTTCATGAATTAAAAAAGAAATAAGTTGAACTTCATTTTCTTAATAATTAAATATTGTAAGATTTATTTATTTTATGCATTTAAAAATAGATGTTAAGATGAACTGTTACCAAAAAAAATCTATTATAATTCTTCACATACTCATAAATTTTTCACTACTTCTTCCATTTTTAATCCTCAATCTTACCTTATTTACATTTTCAATTCAAAATATGACAATTATAAATACTCATAAAATCTTATGAACTATGTCAACAAAATTAATAAAAACAACACATATAATAACATTTATTGCACTAGTAATATATTATCTTTTATTATATTTTTATGATAAGATATTTATCACATCAATTATTTATTATTAAGATAATATCTTTTATCATATTTTTATTATTGTGTATCATTTTATAAAATTTAGAAATTATTTTATTGTTAATTTTTAAATATTAATTATGTCAAAAACTGTTTGATATTTCAGAATTCTTTATTCTACAGTTTTTTACTTTTTTATTTATCTATCATTTCTCTTCTACTAACACTTTAAAACAAAATTATTATAATTAAAACAATTCATAAATTTTTTCCAATTTCTTTTCATTATCCCGCAATCAATTTAACAGTTAAACAATTATAATTATATTTATTACTATCTATAGTATAGTTAAACATACGTGATTAGGTTGTTTAAGCCATTTATTGTCGAAACCATTTGCGTTGACTCTTTAAACCCACGCTTTTGACTCTTTAAACTGACGCTTATATAAAAAAAGGAAATATAAATAATAAAGAGACATTAGCTGAAAGGACGTTATACATTCATAACTTTTTTTTTTAATTTTTAATAAATGTGTGTCAGTTAGACCCATTATATTCTTCAAAACTGTTTTTTATAACTTTTATAGAAAGACGTTAAAATTTATAATTTTATCTTTTTAACATCAATTTAAAGTGAGCTTAATTCACATTAATTATTAAATTAGTCTTGATCTCGATATAGAGTGGACTTTACCTATTTTATTACTCTCATTCGTTCTATCTTCACCTTAACTTTTAGACGAATAAGAGGCAAAAACTTGTCGCACCTCTTCAATTTTCAAATTGAATTCATTATTAATAATAAAATAATTAAAACTTTTTGCGTTTATAATTAAATAACTTTTAGATTTTTTTTTCTAAGATGTAGTTTTTTTAAAAGTATATTTTATATTTTAAAATATATTTTTAAAACTTTTATAAAATATTTTCTAAAACATATTTACATTACAAAATATATTTTCTGAAAGTAGGTTTCAGAATGTAATTTACATTTTAGAAAAAAAAATTTGAAAATAGATTCCAGAAAACATATTTTGAAACATAAAATCTATTTAAAACAAAAAAAAAATATCCATTTATGAATTTTAAATAAAATATTTAGATATTTTTTTTGCATTTGTAAAATTGTGGAGTGCAGGTTTGTTGGGAATATTTCTTAGAAATATAAAAAAAAATTCAAAAATATCAAATAAAAATCACACAAGAGCCAACACATTAAAAAATAACATCACTTTTAATCTAAAATTAAGGTTTTAAAATTGTAAGTGTTATTTTTAAATATATTACTCAAATTTCTTATTATTATATTATTTTTTATATATTACTTAAATTTTTCATTATTCTTATTCAACAAGAAACTTAGATTCAATCTTAAATTAAATTAATATGAACACTTTTTCTTTGACAAACAAATTCTCCATGTTGATTGCCATAATAATCAAGAACAACAATGTATTCATATATTAAAGTAAATATATAATTCACACAAATCCGAAAATGAAAAGAAAAGACAACAAGAAGAAAAACATAAACACAACCTCAGTTACAAATATGCAACCAATCAAAACTTGAGTTCGGATATGCATTTGCTATGAACATTCTTAGAAGTTATATTAAAGGAGATGTCACAATTGCAATAAACCGTGGCCTTCAATTTGAAGATGTTGAGCACGTGAACTTTCCCTGGCAGTGCAGATTCTGATGTGAAATTCAACGATCCACTCACAGCATCTGTCAAAAACTTGGGATCAGCCGTCAACTTTTCTGGCCTGAGAGTGGCAAAAGTCTTCACAGTAATGTGGTCACGTTGTGGCACTAACTCTCCCTCTATCGGAACTTCACCCACGATTTTATCATGGTAACTCACGTAGCCAGTGGCTGTGGGGAATTCAAAGCTTCCATAGTTGGGATTCCCCATAGTGATCACCATTGCAAGACTCAAATTTGAAGGTGAAGTCAAATTGGCGAAAAGGGTCGAGAACTCCAAGTGCTCAAGACCGACAGGATCAACGATGATGTTGGGATTCTTGGGTTTAAAAACTGTGAAAAATAAGGTTACAAACACAATTCCAACAATGATGAAGAATAATAGAGATATGGGCAAGCAAATCTTGAGACCTTTCTTAGTCATGGTTTATGATTCTGGCTGGTATTATTGAGGATGAAAGAAGAAGATAGATTTAGATGAAAGTAAGTGTAACTGATGAAAGAGTAAAGAAAAAGTTTATCAGAGTTTATGTAAGTTGTAAGGAATCTGGTTGTGAAATGTCGTTTTAATAGATAAAATTATAAGATTACACATAAAGAATTTCAATTAATTTAAAATAAAATATGATTAATTTGATTGACCTAATTAATAAATTATTAATGTTTTACTTAAATAAAAGTTCTAAATAAATAAAATTTTTAAATCATTCAAAATCTAAATAAATAGAAATGGTAAATTATTTAATTTTCTAATTATAATGAAAACCTAAAATAAGTAAAATTCTTAAATTATTCAAAATTCTAAATAAATATAAATTGTAAATTATTTAATGTCTACTTGAATGGAAATCTGAAATAAATAAAATTTAAATAAATACAAATCTAAATTATCTAATAATTTAATTGTAATAAAAATTTAAAATAATAAAATTTCTAAATTATTCAAAAATCTAAATAAATATAAGTTCTAAAATATTTAATCTTCTATTTGAATAAAAATCTGAAGTAAATAAAATTTGTAAATTATGAAAAAGTTAAATAAATATAAATTCTAAATTATTTAATATCTTAATTATAAAAAAATCTACAATAAATAAAATTCACGAATTATTTAAAATCTAATAAATTCAAATCTTAAATTATTTAATATTTTAACTATAGTGAAATCTGAAATAATTAAAGTTTCTAAATTTTAAAATCCTAAATTATTTAATGTCCTACTTAAATAAAAATTTAAAATAAATAAAAATTTAAATTATTCAAAAATTTGAATAAATTAAAATCCTACAAAAAATTAAAATCAAAATCCATAAACACAACATTAATTACTCCAAAAGTCATAATTTGATATTCGTAAAAAGTCTCCTGTTACATTAGTTTCACCTTATAAATGATATAATATGTATAATTTTTTCAAAAAAAAAAAGACAAATTTGTAAGATGTAATGACTTGATAAAATCTATAATTAATATGGGAAAACACCACAAAAAAAAATTGAAATGATAAGCATAGATATGTGGCATAAGTACCAAAAATATGAAAAAGACCTAAAAAAAATAAAAAACTAGCAAACATAGGAATTTTTTAAATTAGGGAACCCCTACCCCCTTTGGGTGTGGTCATCGCATTATTTACCTCATTTCAAATAACTTTCTTTTTTAACACGTTTCAATCTGAGCTCTATATCAAAAGTTATAACCATTTGAAGTTTTTTCGTTGTAATGTTGTGTAATTTTGTGTAAAAAATGTAACCGTCATGTACATCTACTTCATCTTTGTTCTTTGGATTCACAATATTTGAGAGGTGCAATCAATCTTACTTCATTGATTTATTTGCAATATATTTAACATCTGAATCTCAAGTAGGCATGTAAGTAGGATGGTAGTTAGGCAGTTAGATAAGGGTTAATGTTGGGTATCCAAGTGTGAGTCTAAGTCCAACATTGAGTAGAAACGAGAAAGTTGAGCAACATATAAGAAGGAAGACCCACAAACTCAATGCCTTAAGGTTTTGGGTTGAAGGTGGTATCATTTCCTTGTGTGTTTGGGCTCTTGTTCTCGTTTTGTGTTTGATCTCCCGATGTCTCCCTCTTCGATTTTTCTAGTAAGTGATATAAGAGCTGATGGTTTGGGCAGCGACCGACTCAGATGAGTACAATTTGATCCTTGTATTGAAAGTCTTCCTGACGGAGGTTTTAGGCAAGCGTGTCCCATTTAAGTGTATAAACAGTGGTGTAAGTGAGGATACTTTGTGAGTGGGACTCTTATCTCATTCTTGTTTGATTTCTCTAGTGTTTTTCCCTCGGATTTTTCCAGCAGTTAGGTAGGCAAGTAGGTTATCAGGTAGACAGATAGGTAGGCTGGTAGGGTAGCACATAGGTAGGTAGGTAAGTAGGTCCACATGTTCTAAAGTGTACCACATGTTCTTCGTTTGTCTTGGAATATATAAGAATATCGTCTACGAAACCACTACAAAATAATCTACGAATAGTGAAAGATCGTAGTCATGTAATCCATAAACATTGTAGATGCATTAGTCACTCCAACTTGATATTCGTAAAAAATGTCATATTACATTAGTTATAGCTTACAACTAATGTAATATTAATCACATCCAACAGACCATCACATTCTTGATCTCATTTCTACCAACTTTCATTTTTGACACGTCTCAATCCAAGCTTTATATCAAAGCCAAGACTATTTAAAGTTTTTTCGCTCTAATGTTGTGTAATTTTGTACGAAAGATGCAACCGTCAAACAAGTCACATACATGTACTTGATCATCGTTCTCTATATGCAAAATATATGAGAGGTGTAATCAATCTTACTTCATTGAATACTTGCAACATATTCAACATCTGAGCCTCAGGTAGGCAGGTAAGTAGGACGGTAGGTGAGCAGTTAGGTAGAAAGGTAGGCAGGTACGTAGGCTGGTAAGTAGGTAGTTCCACATGTTCTAAAGTGTGCAACATGTTCTTCGTTTGTCTTGGAATGTATAAGAATATCGTCTACGAAAGCTACTGCAAAATAATCTAAGAATGTTTGAAGGGTCATATTCATGTAATCCATAAACAATGCAGGTACATTAGTCACTCCAAAAGGAATAACTTGATATTCGTACAAAGTTTCATATTACATCGGTTCCAACTTACAACTGATGTATTGTGTATCACTTTTTAAAAAGACAAACTTGTAAGATGTAATGATTTGATAAAATCTATAATTAATACAAGGAAACACCACAAAAAATTGTGATTTTTCTGATAAACATATATATATGTGTGTGTGTGTGTGTGAAATAAGTGCCAAAAATATGAAAAAGACCTAAAGAACCCTACAAAAAATTAAAGAAGTAATAGCAATGAATTTTTGAAATTGGGGAGCTCGGACCCCTTTCTTTTTGTGGTGTTTCCTTGTATTAATTATAGATTTTATCAAACCATTACATCTTATAAGTTTAATTTTTAAAAAAATGATACATATTACATCGTTTGTAAGTTGGAACCGATGTAATATGAAACTTTTTACGAATATCAAGTTATGCGTTTAGGAGTGACTAATGCATTTGCAATGTTTATAGATTACATAAATAGGACGTTTTGATCATTCTTAGATTATTTTGTAGTGGTTTTCATAGAAGGTATTCTTATATATTATGTAGGAACAACTGGCTCTAGAAGGAGGGGTTGAATAGAGCCTAAACTCAATTCGCTATAAATAGAAACCACCAACCAAGACAAAAATATATAAGCACATATAAAGTAGTTTTATACTGGTTCACCCTAATCTCTTGGGCTACGTCAAGTTCTCCCTTAAACAAATTGTTTAAGAGGTTCCACTATTCGGTCAATAGTTACAACGAGTATACAAACCTCTCTAGGTTACAACGAGTACACAAACCTCTTCAGGTTATCACGAGTACACAAACCTCTTCAAGTTATATCAGTCCCAATCCCCCCCTGAGATCAAGACCACTCAAGATTGAAATAAACACTCTCAAAAGAGAGAACAATGAAAGCTCACAAGGGTTTACTTCACAATGGTGAAGAATTACACAATGGTTTCACACAACCTAAAACTCTACATGCTCTCAATAGCAGATTGACAATAAACACTCAGTATATTTTCTTCAAATGTATTGTATGATGTTTTTCTCTTTTCGCTTCTCCTTGTGTTTTCTTCAACTTGAACTTGCTCTTTTATATGTAGCTTTTTAGAAACTAGCTGTTGGGATCCTTGAATAGAGCAATCTTGACTTTCTGATGTATGGAGCTCAAAGTGGAAATATTTTTCTAATTTTCATACTATATTAAACTTGATTACTTCTGTATCGAAAATAATTTAAAATAAAATAGAGAAATTATATTTGAGATACTTATCAATAATTTGAATAATTTCCATTATGAACAAATTTGAATGTTAAAGCACAGCATGATATAAAATCAATTAATCACATTTAAATACTCCATAATAATTTGAATAATTTTCATTATGAACAAATTTGAACGTTAAAGCACATCATGCTATAAGATCAATTTAAATCAAATTAAACATAAAAGTAGATAGTAAGAAAAACTTATCTCTTCATGGATTATGTGTCTGTTGCTCTTTAATAATAAAGTTAACTGAACAAATTATATAAATCATCAAATATAAATGTATACTTGATTTTTGTTATCATCAAAACTTTATCAAATGATTTGATCCTCTAAAGGGACTTTGGATCGTCTAATGTTCAACATATTCTAAAACAAACAAAGAACATGGGGAACACCTTAGAACATCTAGAACTACCTACCTACCTGTCTATCTAGTTGCCCACCTGCCTACCTATATACATGTGTACCTACTTCCCTCCTTACCTACCTATCTAATCTCTTATCTACCTACCTACTTATATGCCTACCTCTCTACCTGCCTGTTTCCTTACGGACCTATCTACCTACCTATTCTTAATAGCTTCTCTTTCATACTTATACAGTGTTGGCAAAAGCCTTTGAAACATAATTTAAGAAAACACTAAAACCACTACTAAAGTACTCATTATAACAACTGATTCAAAGGGCTTATCGAATCATTGGAGGGGCTTAGAAACTCCATTTGATAGAAATGTTAGATTTTCGAAAAGAACAAAGAGTGCGAGAATTTTGAATTTCGAGAAGGTATAATGGTAAAAAGTTTAGGATAAAACTTCTAAATATAGGCATTGTGAGAAAAATGGTAATAAGAAAACGGAAATCAAAGCTAGCTTATATTTCACTTTTAATACCCTAATAAATACACATTATAAAACATAATTATTCATATACTAGTAGAAAAAACAAATGTAACCTCGGTTCTACAAGGCTTACAATTGTGGTTCTGGACCCACAGTAGATTCAACTGCAGTAAAAAGTATTGAAGTTACTACTACGGTTGTATAACCGCGGTAAAAAGTATGATATACCACCGCGATTGTTTGTTAACAACTACGGTGGTAACCGCGAGTTCCATTATGTGAGCTCTGATGATGTCGTTGGTGGCTTCCATCTCAACGCACACTTCTTCCTTCACCTTTATGCTATGCACCAAACGCGCATTCTCGCTTCGCAATCGACTCGCTTTCTCAGTTAGGCTTTCCAACTACTTCTGCTTCCGCATGTGCGATCTCCGCGCCGATTCACAGAGGGTTGTGTTGTTTGGATGGAGAGAGTGGTGTCTTAGGCCGGAACAACATCGTGCGAGAAGAGCATGTACGTGAGCTAGGAGGAGGTGCCGGTATCGACCGACAAGGGGAGGAGGGAGGTTCACTATCTGCCCAAACGGCGCGGCGGTGTTGCGGATCTAGCCATCGTCGGAAAAGAGAAGACCCTAAGACACACTTTATGCATCCGCTTCCTCTTCCTCTTGTCTACGTCGAATCTCCTCTCTCTGACGTTCCTAAACTCGCAGGACGTTGAATCGAAGCCACTGTATTCGAATTTGGTGGTTTTGCCAAGTTTAGGGAAATTAGGGTTTTGCAGATCTAATTAATCGTTTTAAATATAAGAAAAAAAGGGTAAAATGAATTGGCTACAGGATTGAGAGGGAGTTCATGAGAAGACGTAGAACCAGTAAAGGAAGACGACGGAGAAGAAGTGTAGAAGACGAATTCAACGCATGGGATTCGCCAAGGTCATAGAAATTTCGTAAACATTTGATTTGGAAGAAGGTGAAACAGAAGAGCTAAGGAGATGTCAAGGGAGATGGTGCTGTGCGAGGGAGACGACAATGGACGGCGAGGGAGATGGACGACAGTGAGAGACGGGCGAGGTACGATAACGCTGTGCAAGAGAGAGGGAAGACGAAAGCATAGACTAAAAAGTGAGCGTGGGGTTCTCTAAAACAAGAGATACGACCGCGGTTCCTCCCTACAATCATGGTTGTATCCACCTACCACCACAATTCTGGCTCCAACTGCGGTAGTATCTCCTACAACATTCATTTAAAAATTATTTTTGTGCCTAACCACTACGATTCTGGAAACAACTGTGGTGGTATCTCCTGCAGCATTTATTTAAAAATTATTTTTGTGCCTTACCACCACCGTTTTGGAAAGAACAACAGTGGTATCGTCACACTTAATTTTAAAAATGTCACCGCATTTTTTTCAATGCGGTTCTTTCTTAATCGCGGTTGTCGCAACTGGGACCGCAATCTTAAAGAAAAAGTTTAGGTTTTGATAAAACAGAGGAGTCGCCACCATAATTTATTAAAGGAAAAATTATGGAAAACCAAAAATTAGATAAGGCAAGTTTGCAAAACCGGATTCAGAGTCCAGGAGTCGGTTACGTGTGGGGAAGATATTAGCACCCCACAACGCCCGCCTTAAGGCGGTACCTTTAACTAAATAAGTAAAATAAAAGAGTGTGGTTTTTTTTAAAATATTTATCCTTTCCAAAAGAATATAATTGCAAATAATAACAAAACAAAACATTTTTAGTTTAAAAGGGAGCCCGACAAGGATTTGACATCGCTCCTACGTATCTCTATAAGGATAGAGAATCAGGGTTACGTAGTTCTTTATTGATAAGATTGTTGGTTGGTTTGATATTTTTGAAATTCGGAAAAAGTAGGGTGTATATCCTAATTAAGGGAGGTGCAAAAAGTAGTTCAACTAGTCAAAAGGGTATTTTTGGGATTGTGAAGAGCTAGGGGTATGAGCGTAAAAGACGGGGTGCTGAAAGCAAACCTTTGACCAGAAATCCACTTATGTTAAGGGCATTTCCGTAATTGAGTTGCAACACAGGTGCAGACTCAAATCAGTGGGGTGCAAAGAACAACTCCACTAATCAGAAGCCCAACGAATAATTAAGGGTATTTCAGGAATTGGAAAAACGTAGGTGCAGAACTTAATAAATAGGGGTGCAAGAAGCACCTCCACTAACCGCAACTCATCCTAGAGCCAAGGGCATTTTAGGGATTGAAAGGGGGTACAGGTGCAGACACAAAAATGAGGGGCGCAGGAAGCACCTCCACTAACTGAAACCCATCTAGGGTTTGGAGGCACGTGCACAGTGGCGAGCAAGCAGGGGCGTGGCTTCGAAGCTAGAGGGGCAAAGGTTGAGGTGGTGGCCATGGATTTGACTGCGGCGACGTCCCCCAACGACGGTGAGTGCAGCGACGGTGACCGTCGTCGGCCGCAGGCATGGCCAACGGTGGCAGGTGTTGACGCAACGTGCTTGGTGGGCGCGGCTTGCGGTGGCGAAGGAAAGGCAAGGGTTGATGGCTTTGGTTGATGGCCTTATTGGTGGTTTGGGAGCGGAACAGCGACGGTGACGCGAAGTTTGAGGCGTTTGGCTTATCCTCAGAGGTGGCGTGCGTAGAGCATGGAGGGGAGAGGTTATAGTGGTCGGCGATGGCGTCTTCGTGTTTCATGGTGGAGGCACTGTGGCGCAAGGTAGTGGCAAGAGGCGCGAGTGAGTGGCGGAAGGTTATGAGATTTGGCGAGAGTTCATGGTGATGCATGTTACATAGAGGTGTTTGGCATTCATGGAAGTGTCGTTTGGGCAGGTACAAGGTGGTGGCAGGGCAGCAGATATTACACTAGGACATCCAGGTCATGGCAGGGGTGAGGCTTGGATTCTTAGGAGACATGCATGAGCGGTGAGAGAGGCCGCCGTGGTCAAAGGTTAAGTTGAGAGGTGTTGTTTCTTGGTGCTGGGAGCATGGAGGGGCGTTTGGTGGAGGCGAAAGCTTGATGAAGGTGGTGCATGCTTGATGCGTTGGGAACGGAGGTAGTGGAGGCATGGGTGGCTATAGGAAGGAAATTTGATTTGCAGAGCCACAGTCTGGGACTTGTGTAGGCTTGCATGGTGGTGGCATCGTTTTGGGACCGCCATTGAAGTGAGTTGTATGCGACGATGGAGGGGGTAATTTTCTGGCTTTCGACGTTGGAAAATGATGGTGGGTTTGCAGCGGCCTTGGAGGTGCCAAATCGAAGGTGTTGGAGTGTTGTGCCTTGGAGGTGCGGTGGTGAATGCGTGCGAGGGGAGGAGCATCGGTTTTAGGGTGCAGTTTGGAGACCACAAACGTGAGGCCTTGGGGGTGCAAAGTCGAAGGTGCTGGCTTTGGAGTTGCTATGGTGGCTAGGTTGGGATGAAATTCGCAGTTGCGGAGAAGACAATGGCAGGGCTCCATGTGGTGGCAAATGTGGTGGCAGAATAATGGTAGTTTGGTGTTTGAGATGGTAGCTATGGTGAGATTTTCGTGGTAGTGTGGTGTGGGCTTGGATTGGCAGCCACGTTGATGGCGTTCATGGTATAGGTGTGTGTGGTTAGAGAAGCGTGGTTTGTGGTTCCAAGGTGTTTCGTGATGGGTTGAGTGGCTTATAGGAGGGTAATGAGAACCTTTGGGGAGTCGTTGCTATGGGGCAGGTTTATTGGCATGGAGAATGGCACTGCCTGTGATGTAAAGTGGAGGGTGGTGAAAATGTTATTGTGGCTAACGAAAATGTCATTGTGGCTAACGAGGAGTGAGGATGGTTGTTTGGTGTGTGAGGCATTGTGGTACATTATGAACAAGGTGTAGGTTGGTAGTTGAAGATGGCAGCGTGAGTGAAGAAGGTGATGACGGTGGTTGTTGGTGTTGGTTGCAGTTTGGAAGTTGGAAGTGATGAGAGGAAATGATGGAATGGGCGCAATTAAGGTTCGTTTGGTAGTGGTAAGTGGGCATGACAGTTTCGGTGGAGGCATGCGGCATTGGGAGTGAAAGGTGCTGGATTGACGTGAACGTCAAAGAAACCATGGATGTTTTGAATAATGTAGGAGCCTTCGGTCTTGGCAAGCGTAATGGGGTGGAGTGGAATATATTGGAAGCATAGGAGATGGTATTGATGGAATAAATTATGGGTATGTGTTTTTATTATTTTCTACAGATCAGCGTACGGTAAAACTCAAAAATAAACAAAATAAAAACATATTGTTACCTGTAGTTGATCTTTTTTGCTCTTTATGTCTTCTTCTTGCTCTAATCTCAATACTCTTTCCTGTTCTTTCTCTTGTTCCTGTTCTTTCTCTTGTTCTCTTCTCCGTTCTCTCTGTTTTCTCTCCTTTTTTTTTTCTCTCTTTCTTTCTGTGTGGTCTCTCAAAAAGTGATCCGTGTGTTCTTCTCTTTCTCCCCTTGACCAATATATTTCTATTTTTAATGTTTTTCTATTATTTTTAATTGATATATTTAAAAAAATCAGTAGTTCATTTTTTAGAGAAGTTAAGAGAGATTACTACTCTTTGACTCATTCATATTTGTTTTTTTATTTATTTTTTTTTCCTTTAAAAATTAAATATTAACAATGAATCTTCCCAAGAATAAGACTTGAAACATTTTCAACGATAAAAATCTATTTTTTATTATTAATTTTATTTTTAGTTAAGTGGAGAACATGGGTTGGATTGTTATCTGAGCAGTTTAAAAAATTATTATTTAAAAATATTTATTTATTATTATTTTTAAAAATAATACGTGAAGTTAAGGGGTGAGAACATGAGAGTCTACTGCCATTGACTCATTAGCAGTTTGAAAACAGTTTCCTTTTCTTGTTTTTTTTTATTATTATTTAATCTCCTTTCTTAATATATATTTATTTTTATTTTGCTTTTATTATTTAATCATTAATTATTTAATATTTATTTATTTGTTATTTATTATTTTTGTTTTTTTAATTAATTATTATTATTTTAATTATTATCTTTTAATTACCACATTTTTAGTTTTTTCTTAATGGAAAAATTCGATATATATTTTTTTAATTACTATTATTACTATTATTTTTAATATTTTTAATAAACTGACTTCCCTCACTATTTCTTTTTATGAATTTTATTTTAAAACCTTATTTATTGAATATAATGGAACCAAAGTCTCTTTTTTTATTTATTTTTTAAATAACAATAATATAATAAAACTAGATAACACACCTTTTATTTTAATTTTTGTATTGTTTTATAATCTGAAATAATTTACTTGTCCGGACGAAATTGGGTATTGACAACGGTGATATCCTATCGTGAAATGTGTTTTTTCTACTAGTGATAGAACAAACCATCTAATGAATGTATCTATAAAATTGTCTTATATATACCTAAACCATTTTACATATAACCTAGACTATCTAAAACTCATACAAGAAAAATGTCTAAAGCATAATTTTACTAGGTTATAATAGAAGTTGTAACACCAGGACACCACTTCAATTGGAATCACATTATACTGAAATCATCTCACCTTGGTACGGCTTTATTTAAATTCAAAAAAACAAAATTTACTTAAATTCACCTTAATCAAAGTTGTTATAGTTTCATACAACTTTACATTTGTACTGAAATGTGTTTGGACATAACTTTATTTTAACTAAACCAAAGTCGTGTCAAGTTAACACAACATATTTAGGATGACATTGCGTCTAAATGATACGAATTATCATTTAACTAATAAAAAAAAGTTTGTCAATTTTAATAATAATAATACAAAATTAAACTAATTTAAAAATAAAAGAAACATAATATACTTTTTACTTAGATAGTATTCTTATATTATTATTTGGTTTATCTCACTCATTACACTTACGTTTTACTGAAAAAAAAAAGTTTTTTAATATTTAATATATTTATAATAGATTATAATCAAAATAAATATTTGTTTAAATAATTTTATTAAAACACAGTTTTAAATTAAGTAAGTTTAATTTAAATAAAATGTTTTATACAAAAATGGAACTAAAAAAAAGAAAATAATTACATTTTTTAAAATTTATTAAAGTATTTTCAGATTTTTCTTTTACAAAAGATTATTTTATATATAAATTATCTATCTTCAAAACTACTGAAATAAATGGGATATATATATATATATATATCTAAATAATTTAATAAATTACAAAGAAAATTTAAAATATTAATAATAAAATGTTATTTTTTTTAAAAATTTCTTTTTTATTTTATTCGTCTAGGTATTCAAAATTTTCATGTAACTTGGTAAGAAAATTTAACTTGTAATTATAAATTAAATATTTCTTAGTGTTTTAAGAAAAAAAATATATAAATTTTATTATTTAAATTTTCGAAATTATTACATTATAGTTTTTATTACAAGAAAATATGATTATTATTTTGTCCTTGTTGTCCACATGGGACAGAGCAGAGGTGAATCGGGGGGAAAAAGAAAACACCACAAAACACAACGCAATAGAAACAGTGAGCGAAACGACAATGCGTTTGGCTTTGGAAACGCTGAAGAATAAGACGCGATTCTGCAACTTCTTCTACCTCTCACGTTTTACTGTTAGGGCTCACTGAGTTTCTGATTCACTTTCAAATTATGCGTTTCGTTAATCGCTCTCTCACCGGATCAAACGACGTAGCAGAAAATCGCAGTTCCTCCACCGTTTCCTTTTGTTGATCCGTGGAATCGCGCACACGGTACCTCTTCAATTTCGTTAGATATCGGGTTTTAGGGTTTGGGAGGGGGAAGGGGGATAACGGTAGGACTAGATAATTTAGGTGACAAGGGGTTTTGTGTGGTCATGGACACCCAATTTTGCATTGACTCATTTTTATTTGGGTTTGGGGTGAAGATCTGTGAATCAGGAGCATTGTTTTTGTTTGAATGGTGTTAATTTGATAGATTTGTGCTTCACAGGTGTTGGTGTGTGCACTGAAGTAGAAAGAAGAATACTGAATTTTGAGCAGCATGGTGAGTTTTGTTTTGTTGGGTTTCTTGTTTTGGTTATGTTCCTGTTGTTTGTTGTTCTAACCTTGGTTCACTTGATTTGGTGATGGTGATGACTCTTTATGATTATTTTTGGGAACCAAAATTAAAAAAATATGTAGAATTACTTGCTTGGAGCTTTCAAGCCTGCTTGCAATGTCTTGATCTCGTTTAACGATGGGAAGAACCGGAAGCAGGTGAGCAGCTATTTTTATTTTGTTTTTAGAAGTAGTGGTATACATCGCATTGTGGCAATTTCATTTTGTAATAATGTTGCAAAAAGGCAAAGGTTGATGCTAGTGAAAGTTCAGGGTGGTGGGAGGGGAACTGTGATCTTCCAATAGCTTTGATTTTCGTTGAATCATTGTAGTGTCTTACATGCTACTTTTGGTTGATTTCCTTTTTGTGGCCTTTTAGGTTCCCTTTAAAAAGGAAAATGGTCAAACGGTTACTGTGCCACTTTTCCAAAGTCAAGAAAACATTGCTGGGAAGGTATTTTATTTGTTTATGTTCATTATATTGGACCATTGAGTTTAAGTTTAAACCCATGGTGTTTTTCAGTAACTTTTGATATATTGTTAACCTCACTATGTTGTATATTATTTTATCTGCTGCTATTTTTAGATTACAATAGAACCAATGCAAGGGAAGAAGATTGATCACAATGGTGTAAAAATTGAGCTCCTTGGACAGATAGGTTCGTACTTGACTAACCTCTCTGATTCTTTAATGTGTTATATGTCTGGAAAATCTCAATGGAAGAAAACAAAAGGAAGAAGTAGAATGAGTTGTTGTTTAAAAATCTTTTGTCAGTATTATACTAAGTGATGAAACTGATAATGATAGAAAAATTCTGTTGTACTTTGTAGAATTTTGATGCGCTTGCATAAAGGAATTTTACCTTGTCAATTACCATTCAAAGTACATGATTTTCCATTTCACTAAAATAAAATTTTCATTATCTACTATTTTTGTTCTTTTGTATTGCATGTATTGAATGCTCAATTACGATTAGAACTCCTAGGCATGCTACATTGTTACATTTGCATCACATGTAAGATAGATGTGTGATTTTCTCTATGCAATTGACCTTCATACCTTTAAGGGGTCTGGAATCATTTAAAAATCAATCTGGCATCGAGGATGCATGCTACTCTTAAATTTTATTCATTATTTTCTTATAATCTTAGGGAAACATAACTGAATTATTATACAGAGCATTTTCAGTCCTAAAGATGTACAGCAGAAAGATGGATTTCCTAATTGAAGCTTTTCATTTCAGTTTTACCAAAATAGTTTATGGAACTTGTTTTCTTTGGATTTGTACCCACCTTTTTTTCTTGAGCATCTGCACCTGAAACTGTTGTGTCGTGACATTGATAATCTTATTTCAAATATGAGCACTTCAAGATTATTTTTACAATGATGTATGTAACTGTTAAATTCTTTACTGGTAATGGCTGGCATAGAATAAGTTATCCATTCATCGTTATTACTCTGGGAATAATTTTTGTTGTGACTGTTATCTTTTTTCTAATTTATTATTGACAAGTTCATTTTGAAATTTGTTTCATTCTGCAGAGATGTATTTTGACAGAGGAAATTTTTATGACTTTACTTCCCTTGGTAATCAGCTGTTCTCTGCCACTTCCACTCTTGAATGAAAATATTCTACCTGGTTGTAGTTAGCCTTTCATTTAGTACAACTCATGCAGTGACCCATGCGATGCTTAGTTATACTGTTGTGAAATAACGTTTTCTTTTTACTGTCTTTTACAGTGCGGGAACTAGATGTTCCTGGAGAAATTTATGAGAGGAAAACATATGCATTTGAATTTTCTACTGTCGAAATGCCATATGAAACATATAATGGGGTGAATGTGAGGCTTAGGTAAGATACCTTGTAGATCCATGGACTTGTCTGTTTATGCATATGATCTTTGTTCATAGTCTTTCTGAAATATTTATTTTGCTATAAGAGTATGGGCAGCATAAATATGATATTTTGTTATGCTTTTATGCATTTGCAATTTCCAGGTATGTATTGAAAGTGACCATTAATCGGGGCTATGCTGGAAGCATAATAGAATACCAGGATTTCGTGGTATGTTCTCTTTCAGTAAATAGAATTTCTGATTTGTGGTCTCCGATATAAAATTTATTGTTGTTTTATGAAATCACTACATTCATGGACAATATTGTGCTGGATGTAGTTGTAAAGTATTAATTCACGTGAGTACACTATTTCCCCCATCTAAAAGAAATAAGTTTGTATATACTTTTGTCATTAACTTCTATATTTTTTTCTTCATCTGTCAGGTTCGGAACTATTCTCCACCTCCACAAATTAACAATAGCATCAAGGTGAGCATAATGATGTGGTAATTGAATTTTAATTCAATCTAGCTCATATCCATTGCTGCAAACTGTGATATTAATTTTCACAAATTTCAATCAAGTAAAAACAATAATGACTCAGGAACAATGATAAAGTGAAGCCATGAAATCAATGCCAACCATTGCCTTTGAACCCGTTGCTAAATATCTGCTGGTGCATGTAGTTATTGTGATAGCTCTGTTAGCTGAGGGCCTTGGTTAGTTAATCAGTAAGGGGTCAGTTAGTGGGTTACTTAGTGAGTTGAGTGGCTGATGTTGTATAGAAATTCGAAGAGGGGTTCTGAGGGGAGTAATTTATTGTGTGGGAAATTGTAAAGGAATTGGGAGGTAGAGGGAGTTCAAAACCCAGGAGTGTTCATTTTTTCGTCTGTGCCTTGTTCTTGATTCTGAAAACACATTGGTGCCAGTATTGGGAATAAGGGCTCTTATAAAATTTATTCATTCTGTGCTTTACCTCAACGTTGTTATTGGCTACTTCCATTTCTTAATTATATTTCCTGGTATTGTACCTTTTACAGATGGAAGTTGGAATTGAAGATTGTCTACACATTGAATTTGAATACAATAAAAGCAAGTAAGCTGAAAATTTAATTGGCAATTTGACTGGAATTGTGTCTGCTTTTACAAGGTTGTTTATCTTAATCATGTAGAGTTTCTCTTCATAGCTCGCAGTATGGAATATATTTATAGCATTATCTTGGTCTTGTAGACCTATGAATTTTTTTTTTACATTTACGCGATGCCTATTGATTATAGTAAAAACACCTGGACAATTTAACAGTTATCTGCACCAATGATATTTTTGTCAAAAAATAGCACTGCATCTAGGAAGCAAAAATACGGTATGGACCAGCAAATTTTATAAATTATAGGACACAACATGACTGTAATATAATATTTAAAATTCATTTAGACATTTTAATCAAAAATGACATTTCAAAAATGATATTTAGACATTTCCAAGAAAAGTCCACACTAACCAATGATATTTTTGTCAAAAAATAGCACTGCATCTAGGAAGCAAAAATACGGAATGGACAAAAGGGTACAGCAAATTTTATAAATTATAGGACACAACATGACTAATATAATATTTAAAATTCATTTGAAATAGACATTTTAATCAAAAGATTTAATTGAAATTTTAATCATAATGAAATACTAAAATTTATCTAATTATTGTAGTATTCCAATCTATGTTGGCATAAAAGTTTGAAATTTATAGGAAAAAAATTATTAAAATGCAGCTAAGATTTTGAAACGTTCGTGCAGTGTTCAACGTGGATTCATGTTCAACACGGCTATGACTTAACATGGCTAATTTAAAAATGTCTGTGCATCTTAGTACTGTAGACCACATAGAGCTTTTGTGCATTTGTTTGAAGAGAAGATATTTTTCTCATCTAATTTGTACTTTATTGGGGAGACCTGCAAATACTTATTCATATTTACTACACTTCAGGTATCATCTGAAAGATGTCATCATTGGTAAGATATACTTTTTACTTGTCAGAATCAAGATAAAAAACATGGATCTTGAGATTAGGCGTCGAGAATCCACAGGGTCAGGGACCAATACCCATGTTGAGACAGAAACATTGGCTAAATTTGAGTTGATGGATGGTGCTCCTGTTAGAGGTAGGTTAGCCTTGAAATTGGATTACATCTTTTGCACTTTCTATTTACAAATTAATCTGGATAACATAAAAATAATTTAGACCTATCATCTATAATTTCATATACCTTCGGGGGTAAACCAACTCTCCCTTTTGTATTGACTGAACTTTAAGATAAAAATGTTTTGAAGCATAATATCACGTAATTATATATACATATTCATAAATCATTTTTAATTCACTCTTTTACCAGAGGTGTCAATGTATTTTACTGGCTGTGTATTCATAACTTATGTTTGCTATCAGCAAAACATTAATTAAGGTAACAATTTTCTGTCACATAGATGTTGATTTTAATGACGTAAAAGACTTGCATTTTTTTGAAGTATATATAAAGATAAATTGCATTTCTCTTGATAGATTGGTAAACTACACCTCTTTATTTTAAAATTAATTATAAATTATAGATATTTGTGAAAGATATGAATGTTTTAGGTGAAGTTTCGAAAGCTATGCCATGGATGTTCTGAAATTATACAAAGCTTTTAATAATATCTCTTTAGAAGACTTGGCGTATCATCACCGTTAAGATTAGTTTATGTTAGAATCGGCTAAATTTGTAACTCATTTCATTTCTCTACGTAGGTTACTGTAATTTAAGCACGTCTCCAAGGAAGAGTGTCTCAAAATATAAAAAATTGTCAAACTTTACATAAACTGGTCTCAAGCCGAGACAAAAGAAGGCTGTCTCAAGTAATTAATAGACAACTACAATTTTGTCAAATCTTTTAGGCCAAAGTATTAGCATTACTTTAAAGCACTAAAATAATATATTTGTAAAAACGTGCTAATTTCGTACTTCATCGCATAGACAATGATTAAAAATGAAAATAATAAACTGATGTTGATTTCATCTCAATACATTTCAGCTTTATGTGTGTGATTGTATTTACAGGTGAATCAATTCCGATCAGACTGTTCCTCAGTCCTTATGAGCTGACACCAACGCATCGCAACATTAATAACAAATTCAGTGTGAAGTACTTTTTAAATCTTGTCTTGGTTGATGAAGAGGACAGGCGATATTTCAAGCAGCAGGAAATCACAATGTATAGGCTGCAAGAAGAAACTTCGTGATTACTTATCATAAAGGGAATGCGTATTAGGTATGTAACAAATAAAGAAGATTGTGATGGTCACTGAGATCTCTTACATATGAAAGTGGTAAAATGGCTTGGTATTCTAGCATGCTTGAAATTCATCACTTTCAAACGTGTATATTGACTGATCTCTCATTCATGTCCTGACAGTTCTGTAACTTTTAAACACGCCATCGAAGGAAGCATCTTCAGAAATGTATTGGATCAGTGATACCCGTGAGAGAAAGTGGGTGATTTGTATACGTGTGATATCTGTAGTACTTTGGCTTTTTGTTGTCAACTTTTGCTTTGTTTACCTCATGAACATAATGATATCCTTTTTCAATTCTTTTGAATAGACGGAATCTGATGCACCTGTCTTCTACTTTTATTTTAGTTACCATACTTTGCACTCAATGCACCGTTTGAGCCCATTTTGTCTTTAGTAAATTACACATTCTCCTTGTATTTTTACATTCACAACAACCTCTAACAAGGGAATGGTGTAATATTTTGCAAACAATTAAGGAGGTTATTCAAATGTCAAGAGTGTTGACATAATGTTTTTCAAATAATTTAAGGGAGTTGATAGGTGTAGAAAAAATAGGAAAAAGAATTATGTAATTTCATGAAACTTGTTATTACTGTAATTCATTCTTTTTCAATTGCAAACTAAAATTAAGGGCAAGCCTCCTTCCCCTTTTCTTAATTGACAGTAACCAAAAATTTATGAAATGTGTCCAAAGGCAATAATTAAGAAGGGAACAATGATTATTTCAAAAATATATTCTCTAAACTCAAATATTTTTTTGATTCGACATAGTTTAAAGCATCTTAACTCGTTTTGTTCAGAGTATATTTATTCCGTAGTTTAGAGCATATTTACTTTCATCTTTAAAAGAAGTATTTTTAGCTCGATCTCTATCATTCTATAATTTAACTGCAATCAAACTTTTTTTTAACTCTATCAATTATAATAACTTGAAATTAACTTTTTTGGAGTTTTTTATTTTATTTTTATTTTTTTAAACTTGATTAGAGTATCATTTGATCTGCCTTTGTGAAAGTACATTCACTCCAATGTTTTGAGAGTATCTTCACTTTGACCTGATTTAAATATCTTCACCTAAGCCTCGACCAAAACAATTTTAACTTGGTCATAAGTATCTCTAACATGGTTTTTGTTAGAGTATCTTTAACTTGACCTCGAGTAATAATTTCAATGTATCTTTAATTCACTTTTTGACCATTTTATCTTCAACTTAGTCTCACATAATATCTTCGATTCTATTTCCATCATAGTATCTTCAACTCAATTTCAACCAAACTATTTTTAAATTAGCCTCAATTAGAATCCTTTCAACTCTATAGAGGAAGGGGAAGTTTAGGAATTCTAACGTATTTTAAAGTAGGAGATATAGGATCTAAACCCTTCCAATTGTGAACAACTATGAATGTTCTCATTCAATCCTAGTATATTTTTAGATTGTGCAATTTTACAAAAGTACTAAAAGAAATACCCCGTATATTCGGAAACTAGTTTTTAAAGGGGAACTTTAAGAACTGGAATTTGAAAAAACAAATGAGATTTAAAATAAGTTTCAAAAGTGCGTTTAAATCTGTTGAGAAGAATCCATAACCATGCGCACCCTTTGCCGTCTTTTTCTCACCTTTTTCATTAGTTCCGCAGAGTTTCAGTAACAAGAAAATCCTTTTAAATTTCAGCAGAGTTTGAATCACGAGGTTTTCTATTCTAACAATACCCACCACTTGGCTCCTCTTCATGTACTACAAATAATTAGGAATATGAGACATTTTTCATTCCAAAGTCAAAGACATGTTACAAGTTTCTTGTAGGACGTACCCCGATACTTATAATTGATATTCTAACAAACACACTTCGGCTAGCAGAACTATAACCCTGCATTATTGTTATAAAAGAACCAAACTTCCACCAGCATTAGCCAGAAAATGTGTTTCTAGTTAATTTATTCAAAGGTGAACATGTTTTTTAAGGCTCAAATATGTTTTAATTGTTACAACGCTAATTTGATAAGAACCCACTTAGGCTCCTAAAAAGTGTAAAGAAAAGTCCACACTAAGCTACAAATGCAGCACAAGACACTAAGCTTCCAAGAAGTCGAGTCTTGATGGTTTTCTAGGCTGAAAAAGGGTGGTTAAGGCTGCGGTTAGGCCAAGATTAAAAGGTTTAAGAGATGTATTTGGGGATATGACAGTTCTTGAAAGGTTAGAGGTGATTTAGAACAAGTTCTTGGAAAGTTCTTGAGAGAAATTTGGTCATAGGTGGCGGAAGCAAGAGGTTGGGGGAGGTGATGTTCTTGGTTGTGACTCGGGTGTGGTAAGGTTGGCCGTGGAGTTTCTTTAGGTTTTTGGTTGATTCTTAACATTTCTAAAACAATAGGATAAATTAGATAGTCTGTGACCAATTCGTCCCATAAAAATGGTTAATATCCTAAATATAACATCGGGAGTTAACAGAGCCTATCTTTATGTTGTTTTCATCAAAAACACATGCTTTCTAGTATCCAAAAGCTATCAAAGCTTCATGCACTTTCAGATGGAACCCAAAAGAAAATGCAAGATAATTGTCATTCCATTAAGCTACATGTTGTCCAAAGTTTCAAGTGCAGTGTTATTCCACAAATTATTCAAAACCCTGCAAAAGGCAATATGTCTTGAATTGTTTGAAGACGATACACAATAAATGTAACAAAGAAATAGAGTATATAAAAAGAAAGAAACAAGTTTCTCTAGCCGGGAATTTGATAACACAAGTCACACCCATATTAGACTCCCAAAACAGTAGATGTTACACCTATTACCTATATTAAGGAGTAAACATAAATGGATAATAGAAAGTTTTGAATCAGATATTGAGCAGTCTTCTGAATGAATATCAGACAATTGCCAAAAGAGTCATGTTAATCAACACGCAAGAAATAATCTCCTGTACTTGAAGAATGATTTCCATTAGCCACCACATGCTTACTGTCTCTTGACATCATCACCAGCATCAATCATGCTGGCTTGGTTCATGCCGTCATGTTCAGAATACAGGTCGTGCCAGTCTGAGGCCAGTAGAACATCTGGCCAAGTGAGATTCAACAGAGACATGGATTGATTTTCGCTCTTAGGGGCCAAAACCTGATCAACTGACTGCAATTTCTCATTGTTGCCTGCAGAGTTTTCTAATGAAATCTCAACTTCACAAGATATTTGTTGCAACTAACAAACTTAACACATGAATTAAGGAAAAAAGCCACCGACTTCGTTTTCATCAAAATTCATAATGAATTTCCCATGAGACAAAACTTCACAGGAAATAAATTTTTTGGTTCAATTTATTAAGGACGAGTCAACTTTTTTATGATCCAGAATGTGCATGGCATGACATAATTATGCTTTAAGTAAAACAGGTAATGTTAAAAATAAATAATTTTTGCAGTGTCAAATATATATGTGGATGCGTGCAGAAAATAGTGAATGCTTTCAAATATCATCTTTATCATACCACACTAGAAGGTACTAACCGCTAAAGGTCTGAAAAGGTTCCCATCCATCCCACGACTTTCCACTGGTGCCAACAACAGGATGCTCATTGAGGATTGAAGTTGCACCAAAGGGAGATACGGGGTCAGCATAATCCTCCCACTCTGTCTCGTACATATTCAAAGCCGAACTCTCAGCTCTGTCACCGGGAGTTGCAACGGATGAATTTGAACTCTTGTCAGACCAATTATTCTTTGAATAACTAAGAGTCTTCGCCTGCTGATAAAGAAATTCATTAAGGAAGCAACAATTGAGTGGCGAAGAAGAACCTGAGTCTAGTGCATAAGGTGGTTGAGGAGAACGAATGAAAACATCAACAGACTCATTCAACGGAGGCGGGGGAGAGGTACCCCAGCTACCAAATTCAGTTTCTGGATATTGGAGTGAAGGGAGCTCTGACTTCACAGCCTCAGAAGTCAGCTTAGAAGTAGAGTAATTGCCATTCGATAATGAATGGCTGTAACAAAATGAGTCATATGAGGAGGCACCATGATCAAGGGGAGAATGCAATCCAAATGATTCTGCAATCTTATCATTAGTATTATCCTTAAAGTGGTCGAATGGATAAAACCCACTAGTGCTCAATTCACTGGAACCAATAAAAGACACTGATGACTCTTGAAGATGATCATGATTAGGTAATGTCGATGGCATGAAATTACAGTACGGAGGAGAACCAAGAATACTTGGCAGAATGCTATTAGCAGAAATATCAGAAAGCTCAGGCACAAAAGGTAAGATTCCCGGATTTTCCTTCAGACTGTCAAATATTGCATCATGCATCTCATAATTGTTTTTCTCCATGAAATCCTGGTGGCCTCCATCTCCATCATTGATTTCACCAGTACCTTGACCATGCTTACTATCTTTAAATGCTTGCAAAACTACTTCGGGAGGATAAAGTGGCAAGCCAGCCCGTTGACGCCTCTTCATCCGGGTGTTCCAGTAGTTTTTTATTTCGTTATCTGTACGGCCAGGCAACTGAAAACAAAAGAAATCAATCATTCTAAATCATCATGGATAGAGAAAATGAATGCATAATAACGATAACAGAAAAAGAAATTAAGTGTAGCGATTGCTAGCCTCCTCTTCCATTTGTAAGGGGTAATTCCAGCTTCTGATTCTGACAAAATATGTTCTCATTTGTTTTTTTAACTCATTAGCATTAAATCTCTCACATATCTTTTCTTTCACTCACTAATTTCTTTTTCTTTGGGTGGGTGGTGTCGGTAGAAATACCAGTATTGGAATCTCCCTCTTCCACCCCTGGCAACAGCAGCATTGTGATCTTAAATAAAGACTCACTTATTACATATCCTTTTAAACGAGAGAATGATGGTGATTTGGACTCAATGAAAAAGTGATGGAAGTCGGGAAGAAACTAAATTTTGCTGTCAATCTTATGTGATATGCAAGGAAAAGAAATCCACAAGTTGGTTCACAATAAATGCAATCTCAATAAAAATCTGAATGTAAGTTGATATGAATTTCAATTCCCCAGTTTGGAATATTACCTTGTGTCATATTTTATCAGACAGGAAACAACCACAAAAAAACAACCAGAACGTGACACATGTTACCTTTTTCATATTAAGCATTAAAGTTTTTCTTTTCGTGCTACAATTTATGGTCTAAAATTATGATTAAGATAATAAAAAATTATTGTTAGTCTATCTTCATATCGAAGAGAACTAAAAGTGATTTGTAGACAGAAAAAAAAAATTCAAATAGATGCTCCGAGACAAGTATCAGCAAGGACACAGTAGCATAATACTGATTACTTTCCCAAAATAGACACGATGATGCCGATAACTACCTAGATAGAAGTTACAAGGCTCTCTATTGTGAAAAATTTGCCACACTTAAATGTTGCGGCATTCAATGACATTTATGAAGAATGCTTTCTGTTAAATTCAGAATCTTACTAAATGGCAACTAAAGTGTATTATACTGTTGAATGGCACTGAGATTCATAACTGTAAGAAGCTGAATTCATATTGTAAGGGACAAGTCCAATGAAAAAGAAGAGATGGTTGTCATATGATGTTCACTGTTAGAAGATAGGATGGCGTACACAACACTGACATCAACAATGGCAAATAGAATCCATATATGTTAGCACAAAGAGTGAAAGAAACAGCAAATTGAAACAAGATGACTAAATACTTAAGGCAACAAAAAATATGCAGTCTGCTTACATGTGCCGCCATGCGTGCCCATTTGTTTCCCATTTTGGCATGGAGTTCGGCAATCAACTGCTCCTCTTCTGCAGTAAATGCGCCTTTCTTTAAGTTTGGCCTTAGGTGATTGGCCCATCGCAATCGGCAACTCTTTCCGCAACGAGAAAGGCCTGAGTATTTCTGAACAGCATTCCAATTCCCCTCTCCATGCTTATTGACATAGTCCACCAAAATAACATCTTCAGCAGCTGTCCATGGTCCTTTCTTCAGAACAACACCTCCTCCATTACCCTCATCTTTCAACTGTGACCCAGTCTGATCCTCACCATGCACATTGTCATCATTGTCATGTGTCATTTGACTCATCTCTTAAATAATAGTCTCTGCAATGAGTTTTGAATCACATATTAAAGTACTAGAAAACGCAAAACAGAAAAGCCAAAAAAAAAAATTTTGCGCAGCAGGCCACTAAATTCCCTTTCACCCTCTTCGTCCCATTGGATGTTACTTTTGTGCGGGGGATTACACATTAATACACAAGTAGAATGATATTCGATGATCGAGACAATAAACAGAAAACCAGAAAAGAACTTTATGAAGGTGCCTCAAAAACAAACAGAGCTACCATAATCCTTAAACGGCAAGGGAAACAATTAAAATTAAAAGCACCATAAAATCCAAGCAGATCCTTTTATAAAACTGTAGATACCAGAGGGCAAGTAAAGCAGAACGCATATAAGTTCTACCAATACAAGTTTCGGCCTAAACACAAAACTATTGATGATCTTCTGTAAACCAGGAAAGCAGACCCCAAAACAAAACCAAGTACAATTTTCACAGTTTCAAATCATATTCACCATTCTTACCCAAACAGAAAGTAAATGCAAAGAGGAACACACGCCTTTTATCTTGGACATGACAAAACAAAAAATTTCACCAACAGACCATACCCACAACACAAAATTCATTATCCCCACAAGCTGGTTATAGCAATAAATCATGCAATTATTACAAAATAAAAAAAACACGATCAAAACAGCAAATTGTATGTTCAACACTTCAACAACACGTCCCAATTTCTTCCAAAGAAAAGGAACTTACTAATAAATAACAATTCGGATAATAATAATAATAATAAATAATAAATAATGGTAACGTTATTAATAATAATAATAATAATAATACCTAAACAGGACGTGAGTGCATTCAAGCAAAAATCTAAAACCCAAAGATTTTAGTTCAAATTCCCAACAAACAAGAATGTTATTGCTGCTAGCAGAGAACAGAACCTGAGTTAAAAACTGAAGCAAAACAGCGTCCCTGAAATTCACAAACGAAAAGCAAAGGAAATAAATTTAAATAAATACCTAATAATTAGACCCAATAAAGTGAATTCCATGCAACATTTACACACACAATGCAACGATGAATTGGTTTCGAAATTTCAATCATTCAATTACAAAATCAATGAAACGAAATTGAGAATTGAGATTGATAGAGAGAAGGACAAGAGAGAAATGGAAATGAAAGCAGAACCGTGGTTGGAAGAAGATCGAAGCGAAGAGAGAGAAGAACATGAGATCAAAGGCTCAAACATTCGCAGTCTCATGCACAAAGAAAGAGAGAGAAAAAGGGTTAAAGAAAACAACAAAATGAAGAAGAGAGTGAGAGAAGGAGTGAAGAAAGAGAAAACAACAAGTGAAGAGAGAAATATATAGTGCTATATAATATATATAAAAATTATTTTAATTTATTCAAAATTATTTATTTCACTTTTTTATGTTGAAATATATTTTTAGTATACCTTAATTCGGCTTAATTATAGTCAAATGATATTTTAACATGATTTTTTAATACTTATCTCTGAAGTGATGTTGTTAATCGCTTTATTACTTAATAAAAAAATTGATCAATATATTTTTAGGTATTCCAATGAAAAAAATAAATTTTTATCCAGTGTTTGACTTGAACATTGTCAAAATTTACTATTATTAATCATATTTACAATTATGAGTTTCAATTAATAGTTTTTAATTCACTTCATTTATTATTCATAATGAAGTCGTGTAAGTTTTATGTGCATTAAAGAATATTTATTAGAAAAATTTGGTCTTTTTTTATAAAGTATTAGTATTTTAAGGAATTATGTTATAATTTCCATAAAAAAAATAGATTACTTATCTCACTCCAAGTGAATTTGAATTTGTGAGTTAGTTGATTAAAAAAATGCAGTTTTTTTTAAAAATTAGTTTACTTAAATTTTAGGTTAAACAGATTTGTAATCTAGAAAAAAGTGAGATTAAGTTGATTTATTTTTAATTTAATCTATGTAAGTAGGGTTAACTCAGTTTAACACTCATTATTATTGCTGCATGAATTTTAGTTAGGATATATTGAGATCAAGTTAGAAATGAGAACATTACCTACTATATATCACATTAGATATTTAAATATAAATTAATATTTATAAATTAAATATTTTGAATTTCAATAAAAATGTGTTTCAAGGTTTTTCTCAATGCAAAACACTTTTACCAATCTTAGTCAAGAACATTGTAACACACTCATTTGGGAACGGAAAAGAAAAAAAATGTGAAGCCTTTCAAAGTATTTTCTTTAATTTTATTGTGTATATTGATTTGATATAATTCTTAATTCATGATGAAAAATATATTTTTATATTATGTATATGGTTTGCAGTCTCCCGTTCATATAGGTAACAAAAACAACGGTCAAAAAATTTAATTGATATTAGGTCAATTTTAAATTATCTTTAAAAAGTTTTAATTTTAATAAAATAATTAATAAATTATAATAATAATTATATTAAATAACAAATAAAAAGTCAAGATTCATCATTAGCTAAATATAAAAAAAAAACTAATTCCTAATAGAATAAATCATCTAAATAATAAAGCTTCCTTTATTTTTCTTTTTTTAAAACAACAAAATAATAAGACAATTTTTTCAAGCAATTATATTATGAAGTTAACAACAAAATAGGACAAACATAAATTTATGAGAGGGAGAGTTATGTTTCTTCTCCAATTTCACAATGCTCACTCTTTTTATTCTTCATTGTAGCTGCCCTCTTTTGTCAATAGATGTAAACATAATTGTTTGAAAAATATATTTGAATACAAAATATGTTTGAAAATAAAGTATATGAATTTGACTAACATCTAGGATAAATAATTGATTTAGTATAATAAATATTGGTAGAATTTGTTTTAATAAAATAACAAAATAACAACTAGGTATTAATACTTTAACACTGTATAATAAAATATAATTATTTGACATTAAAATAAATTACTATTTTATTATTGTACAATATTTTATTAAATAAAACGACTGTGAAGTAGATATAATTCATGAAAAATAGTGTAAAAATATAATTTTTCTTTGTGAATTTTATTTTTATATCGAGACTATTTTTTTTTAATTATACTTATATAACACACAATTAGATTATGTCAGTCACCCAAAACATGATCTAAAATTAGTTAATAAACAAAATACCTTAATGATGTCGATTCTTTGAAATGCCATCATCTAGAATTAACCACTTCAAAACATTAAATCACTAAAAGAGCACATGAATCATGTATTAAGAATTCAGTGGAATTAATCCAAACCCATTAAATAAAAGTTTTTATAAGAACAATACTAAAAACGAAATATACTAATAATTATTTTATCAAATTAATTATTTACTCACATGTATATATATATATATATATATAAGTAAAAAAAATTTACAAATGAGAAAAAACTAAAAAATCCTATCTAATTATATCGTCATCAGAAAAAGATCTGAACTTATATTATATTTCATTATTATTTACACGCTAGTTAATTATTTTCAAATTCTCCTACTGATTTGATATTAAAATTTTAATGACTAATACATTATTAATCTGCTTTTGAAAATCAATGTAAAGGTGTATCTATGGCATTTATTATGTTGTTTAATTTTGACAAGACAATAAATTACACATAATAGATATATAGCCACAGTCAATAATCTTACTCTATATGGTGAGAGAGAAAAAAAGATATGTTATATATACTAATAAAAGTAAATTTATATTAAAATTTCAATCTATACCTTAATTTGTTTAACACACTCATAAATATCAAAGTTTTGAATACTTCACCTGTTGGTGAAATATACAGGTCTTTAAAATATTCACATATAATAAAACTATAATAATATTTAAAATGTTATTTTTTAAATTAAACTATATATATATATATATATGTATATGTATAATTAAATGAAATTGTTAAGTAGATTTTTTACACTATATGCACAATCACAATAGAAAGACGAAATAATTTAAAAGTAACAATGGAATTAGTATCATAATTTTTTAAAATACATATTTAAAAAAAAAATAGTCTCTGAAATCGATGATGTGGAGGATGATATCAATACTAAAATATCTGTTATCAGACAATTTTACTTTAATTAAGCATTCAAATTAATATAATTTGAAAAATACTTTTGTACCCTTTAAATCAAATAATATTAAACTAGTAGCTAATTATATATTTTAAAAATTATTTATTTAAACCAGATAATGTATTAATCTTTTGGTTGAAAATAATATTATTTGTTGATGTATTTTAATTAATTTTTTACTTATCGAAGACAATAAATCTTGACGTTCTTTCAATATTTTTAAAATATATATATATATATATATATATATATATATATATATATATATATATATATATATATATATATATATATATATATCAGGGTGTTTATACCCTAAATTTCATCTTATAAAATATATTGTAGATTTTAATTAATCATATAAACAACAAATGAAACAAATGTTATATACTCTATACATAAAAATAGTCATTATAATTTTAAAAGAATAAAAAAAATAAAGTTATTTATAAAAAAAAAAATCAAAATTCGTTAGCTCATTCTAATTAAAGGAAAAGACAAATAGGAAATAGACCTTGAATTCTTACATCAATTACTTTAAATTATATATGATAGACCAAGGTGGGAGTCAATAAAAAGTGATACACTAATCAAAAAAATAAAAGTGGGTCCAAATTTTATGGAACTGTCCTCATTATTCCTTTATAATCTTCTTTTCAAAAAACCATCATATTCTACATATGTGAAAAATAAATTAAATCACAAGAGCCCAAATTATAATATTCATAAACTAAATCATTGAGTCAAGTTAAAAACTGTAACAGTCTAATTTGGACCATATTTTAAAATAAATCATATTTTCTTAGCCAATTTGATTCTATGTTAGGTAAACAAATTATTTTTTTTACCTGGTTGAAAATTAGAAAAGACCACACCCAATTCATATACGTACAGTAAATTCATAAATTGTACAAACACATAATATACCATTTTTGTCATCCAAAATTATTTGATAACCGATCTATACATAATATAAATTCCCAAGTTGTTTAAACAAATAATATATCATGTTTCTTTATGTAAAACTATTCACAACTTCTATATAAAAAAAGTCAAAGTTTATCCTAAGAAATAATATATGATTTGTTATTTAAAGCTATTTCACACACATGACCATAAAAAAAAGGTTATTATATTGATAAAGTGCATGTAGAATTTCAATTTGAATAATTTATATTATATGATTTTAAAATATAATTAAGAGTAAAATAAGAATATCAAATATATACTCTAAAAAAGAATATCTACCTTATATTATTATAAATAAATTTCAAATATTTATTGTTATACAATGCTTAATTTATTTATTACAACTTAGAATTAAAATCTTAGAAAAAATTGATTGTGGGATTATGTCACACTCACACTTTCAGTTCCAAAATAAACACAAAAAAAACTTTATTTATTTTATTGAAAATTACAAAAGACACTCACTTTTCTAATATTTTTAATAAAATGACATTTATATTCTTATGATTCTAATAAAGTAATTTTTATCTCTTTGTTATACAAAAATACCACACTGACCTAAAACTTAAATCAAAATGATAAGATTTAAAAGTAAAGTTTTAAAATATTAAAATTAAATAATGGTTGGAAAAGCATTGTTTTAACATAAAACATAATAATAAAATTTATTATTAAATTTATTAACTTATTATTGTATTTAAATATAAATTTAATACATGTTATAAAAGATATAAATATAAATATAAATAAAACAAAGATAACAAGTCATGTTTATTTTAGAATTAAAAAAAATTATAAATCTCATTAAAAAAAAGTCTTAAAAGGAGCAAATGCAATTTTCTTACATTTGAACTATTAAATATTAGTTTATTTAAATTTCTATAATTTTTAATTAAATTTTAGTCAAATACTGTCGGTATTTGAAAATAAATACAAGTTCTTCTAACTGCATCATCATCATCCACATTTTTTCTGAGACCCATCGCACCATTCTCTGCCTCACACACAGACCAAGGAAGAACAACGCCATAGCAGTTGCAAGGACGTCGTTCTCTGCAACTTCCAGTTTCTTCTCCTCCCTCGATCCTGTAATCTTTTCACCCTTTTTAATTCTGCAAATTAAGAAAAAGGGTTTCTATTTGTTGAAAAAAATTGAATCTTGGTTTTGATTCAATGTACCCAGTTGGGAAGTAGATGATTCTAGAACAATTGGGGCACACGTGAGAATTTTATAAGTTCTTCTGGGATGCAATTTTTCGCTTTATTGGTACTTCCTAGGTTTGAGGAATTCTGCCTTAGATGTTGTCTTTGCGTTGAAAAAGAGAGTTTAGATTGAATTGTTAAGTTCCTAGTGTAAAACGTTGATAGGATTTAAATGTGTGTATTATCAACTAGGATTGGTGCACTTTTTTCATGTGACTTTGACATAGGGATAAAGGCCTTACATAATCAATAAGATACTTGTTATAAATTTGAGGAAAATCAACTATTGAATGAATCAATTATCTGAAAATTTTTATTTCTCTTAAACCGACTACTATTGGTTTCACTCTATTTCTCTTCAATCTATCCCACTTATTTTTGACTTTCTTACCAAAGGCACCTGAAGGAATCACAAGTGAAAAGCTTTATTGAAATGTGTAGAATTTAGTTTAGTGTAAACAATGCCTGTATTATGATTTCTTATAAAAAATAAAAAAACTATATGTTGTTTCCTTAATCATTATTCTTGGTATAATGGTTAGGAAACTTGTTATTTTCTTAGAAAGTTTTACTTAAATAAAACAAAAGGATGATAAATAACAATGCCTCTTTGTTTTGATGTTTTGGCAGGCTCTTGTTCTTGATGAATATGACACCAGTTTGCCCCTTTGTCAAAGCTGCTCGCCCTGATGATAACAATGGTTCTAAAAAGTCCGCCGAAAACTCTATGAAACATCAGGTTGAGTCTGACAGTAAGGTGAAGAAAGAGGCTAATGACTCATCTAGTGCGTTACCTAAGTGCCCTTTTGGATATGATTCACAATCATTCAAGATTGGTCCTCTTAGCTGTACAGTGTGCCAGGCTCTTTTATTTGACACCAGCAAATGTGTGCCTTGTTCTCATGTTTTCTGCAAGTATGTACCTTGCCCTGTGTTTATATCTTGAATCTATGATGAATTGCATACTATATTTTTAGCTCATTTCTCATATTCTACTTGTCTGAAACTAGAGCATGCATATCCCGCTTTAAGGACTGTCCACTATGTGGGGCTGATATTGAGAAGATTGAGCCTGATGCTAATCTTCAAGGTGTAGTCGATCGCTTCATTGAAGGTCACGCTAGGATCAAAAGGTCTCTTAGTTCAGACAAAGGAGAAGAAGCTGCCGAGAGTAAACAGGTCATCTATGAGGATGTGTCTTTGGAAAGAGGTTCTTTCTTAGTGCAACAGGCCATGAGGGTATGTATGGCCTTTTCTAATGTTAATGTTGGATCTAATTATATATGAATGATTAAATGGTGAAAGATCCTTGAAATTGCCTGTCCTCAATGTAATTGGCCGTGATGTTAATAACTTTTGATAGATCCTGAACTGTTATATATGATTGTATGTGTTGGAAAATATACTTATCTGGAAGAGACATTGATGTCAATAGCTGTTGCTCTGCTGAAGCTACTGCCTTTTCTTTTACTAAATTACTTGTACTACCACTTGATAATGAGTACTTTGCTATGTGTAATGCAAAAACAGGCATTCCGTGCTCAGAACTTAGAAAGTGCCAAATCAAGACTCAACCTCTGTGCTGATGACATTCGTGATCAGTTAGAAAAAGTTGGTAACACTTCAGAGTTATGTTCCCAGCTTGGTGCAGTCTTGGGTATGCTTGGTGACTGCTGGTATGTTTTCTTGCTTTTTTTCCCCACTACTCACATAGCAAGTCTGTTACTTTTATTTTCCTGTTTATGCATATATCTACATTTTTTCAGTATTCTCATCACCACAGTCTGTTCTCTTGTATTTGTTAGTTTTAGTGTATGTAGAATATTATTGTTATATATGCTCAATTGATTAGATATTATTTGCATAAATGATTTGTGCTTGAAGAAAAATGAAGAAATTTTTGCACAACTACATAAATCTGTAATGAGTTTCGCTGATTGAATATAGAATTATCTACTAGATACAAAGGCAATGGAGCAAAATAGTAAGGGACCCTGTATATAACTAGACAGAGATCACAAAGGAATCGCAGAAGAAAAAGGAACACCTAGCATAAGTACAAATAGAAAATTAATGTGCAAAATCCAGACTGTTTTTGGAAAATGCATCTTGAACGATGATCCCAAGTACTTGGCTTATGGCTAAGTTGTTTTCTATTTTCTTTTCTATAGTACACTAAAATGAGGGGATTGTATATGGTTTTTGACAAATGAGAAGGAAAACACTTCACATTTTTTTTTGTCTAGGTGACTCAATAAAATCCCTGAAATTTCTGTATTTAATTAGTCAGCCATAACTTAAAAAAGAGTGAACAGGTAACTTAGTACTTGGAATTATTCCCATCTCATAGTTTAGTCCTGAAATGTATCTGTGTATGAATTAGTTGTACAAATCCTTGAATTTATTTGTGTAAGAGTTAGTCCCTAAATATGTAGCTTGTATCATGTTAACCATTATTTGTCTGACTTTAATGCTTGAGAGGAACTAATTTAATACGATTTTTGTAAATTTAAAACTAACTTGTACGCAAAAATGAACTCAGAAAATGCAAGTGAAGAATAATTCCGAAGAATGACTTGTCTATTTAAACGATTACAGAAGTAAATACAAAATAAATACGGTTTAACATATAATCAAGAGCATTCATTATCTATATTTGAGTCGCTGAAGTGATCAAGAAAATTATGAGTCTAGGAATTTGGGCTTTAGGGTCTCTCAAAATCAGCTTTTATGGTAAATCAATCTTTATAAGCGCTCTTGAGGCCATATCCTTGGTCAATGGGGATTTCAACCTCTCAAGAATGGATGCTCCAGTGACTGTGTTTCACTCAACCTTTGTAGTCAACCCTGCTTCATAGGTGGCCCTTCCTGAGACATTGGCTACCAACTTTTATTAGCTGCGTTTAAGGTGGACTAAGGGTAACGCAGATTAAGGCGGCTTTCTAAAGTATACCCTCACACCCAAGGTTATGAGCTTGGAGCTTGACGATGCAGGTGGCTCAACAATGGATCTAGGACAGGCTCTAATGCCATTTTAGAATTTGAGCTTAGGGACTTACTCTACTTCATGGCTTGTACAGTGAGGATTGCCCAAGCTTTATAAGCACTATTTAGGCCTTATCTCTTGTAATGTAGGATTTCTATCCCCAAGAGTTGTTGTTTCAGTAGCTACACGTTAAGATGCTGCCCTTAGACTTAATGGTCAATCTCTTTGTAGGTAGCCTTTTTCCAGGACATTGACAACCAACTTTGGTCAGCTGCAATTAAGGAAGGATTAGGGATGAAAACAGTCAAGGTGATTTTTTAATCATGACATCATGTCATGAGCTTCCATTAGAAACTGAAATTTGAAGATAAAATCACTGATATTACTTACATTCTTATGTTAAGACTCAAAATTGGTTTTACAACGCTAACATGGTCAAAGCACATACATATTTATCGTGTGCTAAAATTCAACGTTCTTAGAACGTTGAGGTTTTGATAGTATTGAGGACCAATTATCTCAAAGGCAAGTTTAGTTTAGTATCTCTGATAGAAATCTATACATAAAAGAATTTATGTAAATCATCCTTCAATATTTATATTTCTTAGTGGGATCGTGGCTTGTTGGTGTGATGTTTTATTAATGGATTCAAGTATCCCTTGTACACCCACATAATAAAATTAACTCATTGTTCAATAATAATAAAAAAAAACCTTTAATATGATAGACTGAGGGAAATAAATAGAATTGCAAGTTCATATTGAGTGCTATAGAAGAATCTAGTAAAATTTTGCCAAAAGAATGGTGGTAGAATTGATTTTGTGCCAATGTTAATACTGGTAGCACCAATGAGGAGAGTAGATCGCATGGTTTTTAGTCCTATACTAGAAGTATAAAGAAGAAAGTTGTCAAGTGAGATATTATGGTGAAAGTTGTCAACTGAACTAAATGACTTTGTGTGTCATCCATGTAGCTGACCTCACATAGTGGGATAAGACTTTTGTTATTGTTATAGTAATGCTGGTGATATTTAGTTTTGGCATTTAAGTTTATCTTGGGTGTTTGTGTCGACATTGAAAATTGGGAAGTACTTAGTAGTGACAAATTGTGCTTCTATAGTAGTAGTGCCACATGTGAGAGTGGTCTCTGGCTTGTTGTTGCATCACTTTTTTCTCATTCACCAAGATCATGGCCAAGATTGGAACTTTTAAAAGTGAATTTAGACCAAACTCAACTCTACAAAATCGGATTGCACCATGAGGTTTACATCCACTTATATACTATAATTTGGTCATATCTCTAGCCAACTGGGATTTCCAACAAACTTCCTCATACCAAGAACTTGACATTTCAAGTGTGGAACTAGATATTTATGGGCGGTCTAATAATAGATGATACAATAGGTCCAACAAATCCTGCTTGAACAAACTCCCATAGGCTTAACCTACAAAGTCGACTTGTAATGTAAGATTTACATGCTCTTTTATATATATATATATATATATATATATATATATATATATATATATATATATATTAATTTAGTTATCTCTTTAATTAATATGGGATCTTCAACAGAAATCAATGTGACATCATCTTGGTGTAAGAGAAACATGGTTTCTTATAAAATCTAATAATTATCTAGGAAGACTTAAGTTGAATAAAATTTGACTAATAATGATCTAAATAACTTTGTCACTATTATCTTCCTTTCATGATTTTAAGATAAATTAGAAATATTGAATTATAATTACCAAGTACAAATCAAATTCATTATTAATGATCAATATATCTTAAATTTTGAGAAATTTTCTGTTTTGACCATTTATGCTTTCTAGAATTGTTTGCCTTGTATTTGCTATCGTAGGTGTTTTGGTGTCAAGTGTTAATTACTACAATCAGATGAAATTCTAAGTTCTTTTTTTTTTTTTTTTTTTTTTTTT
>Ga0209489_100836_pt1 | contig 61377 bp, 38 predicted proteins | sample SiratrowhiteBW_FD_187527 | JGI IMG/M metagenome (GOLD analysis project Ga0209489, IMG submission 187527) | Root nodule microbial communities of legume samples collected from California, USA - Siratro white BW (SPAdes) (version 2) | ecosystem: Host-associated > Plants > Roots > Nodule | place... | reverse complement strand
ATATATATATATATATATATATATATATTTATATATATATATATATATATATATATCATAATTCTAATGTCAAGAAAATACTCATACTAAGGAAAATTTAAAAGAAAATTGAGATTGGTTACAATAAATGATTCTCATGAGTCATAATTTTAAAAAGGTTTGAAATATCTTAAATACTATTGGAGGATTGATTTATTGGATTAGTCCAAGTAAGTTTCATCGTTGGAGGTTTAGAAAATAGGTATTGACCTTTTATCTTGAAGTATATTAATCATGAAAGGGGGTTGGTTTTATTTTAACACTTAGATCAAAATGCTGAAAAGACTTTTGGTTATTTGGACTTTAATCGAATTGTGTTAAGTAAATAGGCTCAAAATTTGTATGGTTGAATTGGAAAGATAGAGTTAGTTTTGATTCAATTGTCCATTTGAAAGGATGGTTGAGAGTTGTTGAGTGGATCACACTGTGGTATTGTATCTAAAGACAATTGTGGATGACATTATGGTAGTTATCTAAACACCATCAAAAGTTTCTATCATTCTCAAATATAAGATTTCATACAATATTCTTTAGATGTATCATTTTCTTAGGAACTGGGAAATCGTAGTTTATGGAATTATGGACTGGATCCTTTTAAGGACGGAGTAGGTTTTGAATTAGAATGGAATTTTTAGGGTTTAGGATTTGTGTAAGAATAAAATAGAATTTTTGTCCTTTGTAAAATTTTTAGTTTTTATCTTTATTGGGTCTCGTAATTATGTGTAATGTAACACAATCATAAACGGAAAATACTTTTCTAAATTTCTATTTCGAAACAGTTTAATCTCTCGAAGGTTAATATTCACTTTTGGATTAGATTAATTTGGAATAGAAAATTTCTTTCCAAACAAGTTATTCAAGAAGTTAAAGTTCTATTTCGGAACACTTTAATCCGGAAGCCTAATTTTGATTTTTGGATTAGGCTATTATAGAATAAAATTTTAGTTTTTGAAATATAAGGAAAGAGATGTGTTTCGAAATGTATTTGTATTTTTGATTAGTCTATTCCGAAAGTTAACTTTCTATTCCGAAACAAAAAGTTATTTTCAACAACAAAACAAAGTTTCAAATTCTGTAATCCGGTGATTTTTTGCGTTACAAAATTTGAAATCCAAGAACTTACCCCATCTAAACTTACCTATCATGAAAACTTTTCACCTACACCTCGCCGCCAGCACCACTACTTCACCATTGACCACCATCACCAACCACAACCAACCTTCCACCCACAACCGTTACGGCTATCACACTACACCCAAAAAAATACAACATCAACTTCATTCATGCACCCCATTTCATACTTCTAAAACCTATACATTATTCTTCATAAGGACAATTTTGTCTTTCTGGAATGGGTAGTTTGGGAAATTCAAAATCTATGGAAGTGTAAGAAGAAGGTACGAAGGTGTAAGAAGAAACCATAATCTATTTTTCTTGTAATTAAAGACATTTTAAACTCTAATTTTATAGGTTTGTTGGATGACCCTTATTAATGTTTGGGCCCATGGGTACAAGGTCCATAGTATATAAGTCTTTTTATAGACTCTTGTACTCAAAATTTATTGGATGGCCCTTATTAGTGTTTAGGCCCATGGGTACAAGGTCCATAGTATATAAGTCTTTTTATAGACTCTTGTACTCAAAATTTGCTCCTTTTGGAATTTAAATCATTTTCTTAAAGTGAAAATTCTCTGTAATATAATATTTGGATGGATGGTTGCATAGTAGACGAAGATGAATCTGAAGGGATGGGTTGCGCTAGATTCAGCTGATCCACAAAGATTGAAGAGGAAAGATTTGTTGGATGAGACGTTCCTGGTTCCTCGCTCCCTGAAGAGATTTACACTTAAAGTCAGCTCAGTATTTGTTGATTTACAAAAATATCCTTCGCATTTGACCGTGATTTCACTGTTGCATGTGTTTGTGAGTTGAGCTGCTGTGAGATAGTTGTGCGTTGAAGAACTTTGTGGTGGTTTGAGTGGCTGAGAGACCGTGTTTGATGAGAGACTGAGGAAGACAAAAAACTCTTTTGATGAGAAGTTTGGTTTGCTTTAGGGTTTTCTGGTACTGTTGGCCTACTCCTCTGAACAAGTAAGTTTTTCTCTTACCTTGAAATAATATTGTTATTTGTTATATATTTATGGGTAAATTAAAAACACTTAAACTTAAAATATATTATGTATTTAAGGTTTTATCTGGATCAGAAATTTTATTGTATTAGGAAGTATGTTTATTTAAGATTTTGTTTAATTAAGTAATTATGTTTATTTATAATTTTCATGTATATGAAGTATTGAAGAATTTTAAAAAAATTATGTAGGATTTTAATTTATTGACATGTCAAATATTTGGTTGAATTAAATAATTGTATTTATTTTAGAAATTTATAAAGTAGGAAGAGGAAGGGATGAATGTTATAAGTGTCAATTCATCTAGCAAGTAAGCTGTCAAATTGAAAACACAATATAAAATAATTTAATTGCATTAATTTTGAGTGGGTGGTATTGGGGTTGGCAACATTTATATCAAGTTAAAATTTTAATTACATTAATATTCAATTAAGATTAAGTTTTATTTGAATTGAATTGAATCCATTTACCTAATAAGATAACAATTGGTTGGTAAGGATAATTAAGGAAAAAAAAAGAATTGTCACACCACTTACATTAATTTTCAATTATTTTTAACTATATTGATAAATTTGTAATTTTACATTTTTATCAATTAAAAAATTTAAAATATTAATTATATTTATCTCATCAATCATAAATTTTCCACTCAAATCTTATCATGTATCCCTTAATCCAAACAATCTAACATCAAATCTTTTTAAATTCACACAAATTTACTCTCTTAAATCCATCCAAATTTATTTACTCGTCTAAACAGAATATAAGTTCTTCATTAAAATTTTGGGTATTTACTCTGATCTTCCAATTCAAAGTATCTGATCTTCTTCTATTTATCAAATTTAGTTGATTGTGATATTAATTGAGATAGATTAGAATTTCTTAATCTCTTATCTCTTCCTCATCTTCTATTTTATCAAAGGTTCAATGAAAATTATCAAAAATAATCTTATACAAGGTTTTTTTCTATGAGTAATTCTTCAATCTTTATGATTGTAATCCTCGACTTCATGCATGAAATTCGTACCCTCCTATTCCAAATCCTTCCACATAATAGCAAGTGTTGGTTATATGTTGTTAACCTCAATTATTAAATTATAAGTATTAGGTGTAGGATCTATGAAAAACTCCACCACTTGGTCATGTGGTAAACTAGTTATATCATGTGGAAAAACTTTTGAAAGCTTACGTGATATATCTAACTTAGAACAACTTTAATCTATTTAAAAGGAATTAATATCATTTGCATTTGATTATTTTTATTCAAAGGTATCATAACTTGGTAAATAATTAAAAATTTCTCTATTCTTACTCTCGAAAAACTCAGTAAAGGTAATAGTTTTATAAAGCAATTCAACAAGACAACTGAAGAGAATTATTTCATACCAAAAATAACATTTAATGAATTAAGATAACTTGACTAAGATAAATAAGTTAAATCAACCATCAAATTTGTATAAAACAATTTCTGAAGGACATTGAAAACAAAAAGGAGAATTAGAAACCAAACCACTAGTTGACATTTCTACAATAAACTTAAGCTTTAAAGCATAAACAAGCAAACTAAATTTAAACGCAAAATGATACGATGTAAAGGAATAAGCTGTAGTAAAGACATGTAAAAAAAATCACAAAAGACTCACAAAAAATCATTCTTTAAATCGAAGTAATTAGATTTCACATTCAATGTTAAAATCATTAAACAAATTAACAAACACTCAACATACAATATAAAGTGCACATATCAACATAACAAAGATACATAACACACTAATAAGATGAACTAACTTTAATACCACATGATGTAACATCTTTCTACTCTTAAAACATTTCTCTTATACAAATAATAAAATATGTAAAATAGTTTTGCATAACTCCTGTAATTTTTCACCAGCTCACTTCTAAATTAAAACTATGAATTAAAGAAATAAAAATTTCAAAATGAAATATCTTTCATAACTAAAGTGACTTTTACAAAATTACATAAAAATCATAACAAAACTTTGATAAAAAAATTTCAAAACAAAACTGCATAATATACTTAAAAAATACAAGCAGATTTAGAAAGAAAGTAGAAATATTTGTATACTATGTGAACCTCCCTGGACAACAAAAAGAATGCTTTCAATGGTCAAAATTTTCTTCATAACTCACAAACCTTATCATGAAACCTTCTAGATTTTTCTTTCTATCTTCCTCTTCTCCCTCCTACAAGCCTCTCGAGAGTGACATTCGGCAAGAGCAACACCGACACAAGTGTGACGATGAGAGATACCTTTATTTTCTAATCTTTATTTCATTGGGATTTTGTGATTTTATTTGTTAATATGTCTTAATCTATTGATATGTTATTCTTCATTTTAATTTCTAGTGGTTAATTTTTTTTATGGTTATAATGTCTTCGTGAGAAAGAATAAAATATTGAGTTTTATTTTTAAGCAAGTGAAGCTTGAATAAACAACTCAATTATTTTTAAAAGACTTTATCATCACGTAAATTTCCTCAAACAACATTGTTGCTTGAAACAACTACATGAAGTTGTCCAAGAAGCATATCTTATTAAAGATGCTCAATGCAGATTTTATATTTGTTATAAAAAATATTACCTATAAAAATAATTAAGATCTCATAATATTTTCAGTCTTAAAATTTAAAAATTCAATTTTAATATCTCAATGCGACATATGGCTCCTAGATACTCAATTTAAGAAATTAAAACAATTTTTGAATTGTTTCTAGTATTTGAAATGTAATGTTTTATTAAAGCAAATTTAGTTTTGATCTTCTGATTTAATCCCTCTAATTTAGAGTAATTTTGGTTTTAGTCCTCCAACTTAAAAAATTTGCTTTTCTTACTCTTTCAAACAGTAAAATGTTATTTTCTTTTCTCCATAATGAATTTGAAGGACTAAAGAGATAAAAAAATATATACTTTTTTTTTAGTCCCTCAAGATAAAGTTGAGAAACCAAAATAAAATTTCATAAATTTAAGAAATTAAAAACCACAAATTTTAAATTGGGAGACCAACATCAAAATTACTTCAAATTTAAGGAACTAAAAATACATTTAAAATATTAAAATCACCTTCATCCTAAACTTTGGGGGAAAACATAATTGAACCTAACCGTGAGTACATAATTTTTGAGATATCTAACTGTGGTTGTTAGCCAAGCAAAGTGCAAGAGATGCTCTACTTTCCCACCCTACCTATTCTTCATGCCATCAAACTCACAAACTTACCTTTATTCTTTCATTCCCTCAATATATGATTATTTTGCTCAGGCTGTGAAGGAAACCACAAAGCTGGTTACCTTCCTCAAATGACTATGTGTTTTTGCAGCTCAACCTTTTGTTCATTTTGAATTCCACACAATTTTAAGTACCACACAAGAGATTGAAAAAGAGAATTAGCAGGTGGTACAACCTACTAAAAAAGTCTCCAAACTCCTACAATATTCCTTTTTGTATAAAAGCCATTTAAACCAGGACACGATTTTACAGTTATTATCTTATAATAATGAAGTTGCTTAAAGTAATTAAAATGATGTAATACATGAAGTGTACAACCAAAAATAAATTTTTAAAACTCACGAAACTTGTTGGAATGAAATTGCTAGAAGACTTGTTCCTTGTTTATTATTTTGCAGTGTTGGCTTATGCTCATTTTTTTGTGCTCATTTAATGTGAACAAACTTATATTATGTTTGATTGGACTAATTTGAGTGATTCTGTTGTTTATGAAAATGGATGTGTGAATCAAATATGTTTGGTTAACTGATGTGCAAAGATGAATTAAAGAACATTTAGAGAATAAGATCATCCTTCAAATAAAGAGATTTACAAGGATTTAATTAAAAATTACAAAATACCCCTTACAAGATACTGTCATTGACATATAATTAGGTCAATTAATAATTTCACAAATATATCAATTAAAAAAATAAAAAAACTATAATATCTACCAAATCATTCCCAAACTTTCACAAACATTTCTTTCATATCTCTTCTAATTTTACCTTCTATCCATTAATTCAAACAACTTTTTCATCCATACACAGTCCACTCAAATTTCTTTAAATCTACTCCTTCAAATTCACTTCCCCAACCAAAATGCCTTAATGAGGTATGAGGTATGCATCTTTTGTGTAACTAGGAAATTGTTGAATGCTCTTCTTCTGTCTCCCCATCTAACTATACCTTTAGTTGCGTTACCACAAAAGAATAGAAAATCAAAGTTGAATACCGCAGAAGGTTTAAAAAAACTGAACTATTCACATTATATATCAAATCTGGTGCCAAAGGGATTTACAGGAACTCATGTATGAAAATTGTAAGTCTACAACCATATAATTCACAGTGCTTCCAGAAATAGTTTGTCTATAAAACATAAACTATTCCTAGAAGTCCAATGTTAGTCGAACCAGCAGTGCATATGCGTTTCCATTGGGAACAAACCTGCTGATAGCGCACAGAAATATCCCTACATCACAGCCAATATGTCCTCATGTTGGAATCGTCAATGTCAACCTGTGTGTATCATGAACTTTTAGTAAAGTTAATATAGATAAAGGGTAGTGGAAGGATCGAATGGCTTAGCTCCTATATATCTCAGAAATGGTGACAAATCAATTAGCTTTAACATATACCTGTTCATCAAAACCTGCGGGAATCTCAAATTCGGTCCCAGAAGCATCAGCCAGTTCCTCAAGGGTATCCTGTAAATCTCAGAAGTATATACCAATTGTCGAATGAGTTCCTATCACCTCAACAAGACTTAACCATCTCAAAGGATATCTCTTGGTTGACTAAGGAAAGAAAAAGGAATACCTGCTCATGCAGGCTGAGAGCATGATTCTCCACTTGGATGGACAAGTTGTTAGTAACTGATTCAGCAGTTCCGATAATAAACTGTAAACCACGAAATTTAGAAGGAGAATATTCAAAAGTTGAAAGCTTTTAAGGTATATTCTTGAAATAACACCCCGAGTTCCAAATTCAAAACGCCATACAAGCTACAATAAACACACCAAAGGACTATGACATAAAAAATGTATCATTACCCAAACCAGACCTAAAACACGAATTTAGTAGGGACTAAACTAAAAGTTAATCAAGTGGTCAATTTTAGCATAATCTCATAAGCAAATAGGACAAATTTCTTCATCATACATTGAGCAAAATTGAGTTCCATTAAATTATATAGAAAATGTAAATAAATCAATTAATGCGAACAGACAAATAGATAAAACCTGCTCATTTGTTTTCTCGGGTGACGGTCTGGAATCCATTTGTGCAGGCTTTGTTTCCTCAGGGCTTCCCTGATAAATTAAAAAATAAAAATTACAATTCCACAGCCAAGGAAACAGTGTCAGCATGAGGATCAATGTTCCGTCATGCAAACAATAATCAATAGTCAACCGATTGATATAACCAGCATCAGCAAGCACAAATTTGAGGAAAAAAAATCCTTGCATGGATCCTCAGAAAACAATATACTGATATTAAAAAAATGAATAGTTTTCATGCAGTTTCATAACCCTTTGTCAAAGTTTGGTAACAAGGAAGGAAACCACTAATGTCACAAGAAAAAAAAAAAGTAAAGGATACAGTTATAGATAAACAAAATGAAGTTTTTATTAATTTGATAAAGAAAATTCCAACATAAATACCTCTTTGTCCTGCTTGGCACAGGATTGTTCTGCTTCTGCTTTTGAAGGCTTTATATCAGCTGAAGTATCCTTAAAAAAGAGAATATTGTTAGACTAGAAATTCCAAACATCTTTTGAGCAAATATCATATCAGAAATTACAAATTGTTGACCACTAGGAGCAAAATCAGAGAATAAAGTATTTCTTCAGATTTTGAACAAGTAGTGCTAACAAAAAAGGGTAGGGAATTGACACAAGCTATATCTGCATAGCATTTATCATTGAATAATGTTGACTAATGTCAAAATTTTCATGCTGTCATCCTCACCTAACACCTCTAGTCATATTTCATCAACAATTATATCTGAAAACAGTTGTATCATAATAAAAATGTTTCTATGCTTTACATATTATATAGCAGACCAACTAATAAAAAATATTTACTTTTATTTGTATGAAATTATGTGTAAATAAAGTCTCCTCTAAACTTTGTCCTAGCCATGAGCAACACATCCTTAGTTAATACATATTTCCATTTGGATCATCTCATGCGGGGCCATCTCATGGCCAAGACATTTTGAGAGACAGACAATGCTTGTTGTAGTGGTCCCATTTTCAGCACAGGATAGTTAGTATACCTTTCTTATCATATAACATAGTCATGTAAGTGTCCAAGAGGATCCAGATCCATCCTGCTTTTCACACAAAGAGGATCTGAGTGTTCTTAAAAATGAGATGTAGACAATGCTCTGGAGGAATTTGTCTACCGGTTTTTTTATGTAAAGCATGAAGACTATCTAAATCTTGGTTATTTATAATAGGAGAAAATATAACAATAAAAAATTGTTCTATGATAATAAAATAAATTAAAAATACCAGTTCATTTTGTTCAAAAGCAATCCTTCCTGCTTTGGTGAGATCTCTCAGCGTTCCCTTCAAATCAATAAGACATGAATAAAGATCAATATTTGGGTGGATGGAAACATGAACTTGTTCAGTTGATAAGGTAATAAACTATCCTCTCATGACCACAACAATCCAGACATGCAAAAAAACCATTTTTCTCAAAATTCCAGGACTATGATTAACAATGGGTTGATAACTGCAATAGATAAGATGTTGAACATTATTATTCTTCTTGGTGAAACAGAAAAATTGTGCATCCTATAAACAAACAAGTATTCTTTAGGTTGACATAAAAACCTTATTTTCAAATTATACTTCATAAATAGTTTTCACTTATAAGAGATGCCAAAAGGTAGTATTGCTTTCAACTTTTCCTGTCATTTTTTCTGACAATGATACAAAGAAGTATGATCTTAAAATCCAGAAACTGATAATCACCTTCCAAATGACTAACAAATCACAAAAGTTGAGGCCTTTAAGAGTAGACAAAAGGTTAAAAAGAAATCTTTGAAAAATATTGGTTTACTAACATTTGAGGAAACACACCAGTTAACACAGTGTTTACATGGTCATCACTTGGCCTAAAATAAATTTACAAAAGGGAGACCAACATGTCATATCTGATTCTGGAAAGCAAACACTTGCAACAACAATCAATGGCAAGAGATGTAAGTCTCATGCTAAGCTAGAACATATATTAATTACCTTATTAGCCCACATAAGTCCACAGGCATTGCATAGGGATCTTGGACCTGCTGGTCCCCGACGCATAGCTGGAGTAGACTTCTCACTAATTCCACAATGCTGGCATCTACGTTCACTTAACAATGGCAGAGATGCAACACAAACAATAATCATATTAAAATCAATCAATAAATGATTAAGAATAAAAGTTATTGAATCCATCCATTCTAAACAAAAGGTATAACTTTAAAACTCACGTAGATTCTGGGACAGGAGTACCATTGCTTGAATCCCAATTTTCAGCATTAGATTTGTAATCTTCCTTCAGTGATGCAAACTGTCCATTCTTTCGATGCATCCTGTTAGATAACCAACTATTGTCAATCCCAAGAAAATCAGCCTAAACCATCTAGAAGACAAACAGAACATTAAAGTATTAGGGTCAAAAGTAAAAACTCTAATTCTTATATTGAAAGTTAATGTTTTTGCAAGATATATAATATTAAAATACCAAACACCAATGTACCTAAATACTTGCATATGAAATAAACATACAGGCATGCGAGAAAATGTTACCTGTGAAGCACAGGTATGAACCAGGTATTCACTCAATACCAAGTCAACTCACAATTTGTGTTTAACCAAAAAAAAAATCTTAACTAGAGTAACTATAAATAAACTTCCTAAAGGTATTTTCTTCAAGTTTTAAGGTTATCAAAAGTTAATCTTATAAATTGCATTGTTGATGGGATTTTGTGAATACAGTGGGGTCAAAAATTTTGGGAGAAAAAATATGATACAATACTTCAGATTTTCTGTTTCCCAACTATCCTTGCCTACCTCTGGGCTACCTCTTTACGGCACGAGTATCGGATTTTCTTCTCAAAACATCTCTCTTTTCGTTTTTCACGAAACCTAACAAGTGATGCAATTCTTCTGGAAAGCTTTGAACATCGGGAAGGATCATTTATTTCCTGGCATATAATAACAAGTTTTAGAACACTTAATATGTTAAAAAAACAATTAGAGAAAAATATATCAAAGAGAAAAACAATTTCTAAAGACATACCCTAGTATCCTGACTGTTTTGCTGCAACAAAAAGTCAGAAGTGGGGAGGGTATTTGACATCTCCTGCCCTCCCAACAGTAATAATACAGCCTGCACCTGTAATCCAATGGACATTTAAGTGGGGACAAGTAATAAAGTTTGAAATCCACATTGAAGTTTGAGCCTAGGTACTAATCAAATATCAGAAAATCATCAGTTTTTCCTAATCAAGAAATTAAAACCAATCAAAGCATCAATGCAGCACAATACAGAAGGAGAAGCCAGACATCAAGAAGAGCAACACTGTAATGAACATAAATGAACAAAGGGTGAACCAGGAAATTGGGAAATACAGCTATCAGGGATCACATTTCAAACAATCGGTGTGACACAACAATCAGAGGCAGCTCAAAGTTCAAAATAACTAATTTATGGAAGGGAATAGCAGCATATAACTCTGTATAGGGAGAGGATAGAAAGGAATGTGTTGAACCATTCCTCTTGAGGTTCTTCTATTGGTCTTGGTCTTTCCCGGTAATTTCTTCTATGCATGTCAATAGAATCGGAAGATAATCAACAATAAGATTACAGATTTTCATTTCAGGACAACTTGTTCTTCTCCTTTCAGCTTTTTTATACCTTACAAACACCAAAACCTAGAAAAGCAAGAAAACCACAATCTACTAGCGCATAACTACATTGAGAAAATAGCTCTACATACTCCATGCAAAAGCCTTAAAACATTTCAATAACCAATCGAGAGATTGTTCTAATCAAATAAAAAAACAGTGAGTGAATAAAGGGAACCTTTTGGGGAGTAACAGCAGGGAAAACATAGACCTCGCCCTCAAAGGAGATGGTAAGTTCACTGGTTCTGGAGTGCAAAGCTGAAGATGCATGGACAAGCGGAGGAGCAGGAGCAGCTTCTTCCCCTTCATCTGAACCATTGGCGTAACTGAAGCCATCCACCTGCATAGGAAGTGCTACCGCCGGTGGCGGCGCCTCTTCCCCGTTTTGACAGCGATTATTCACCATATCCATTTCTAGAGCATCACTTGCAGAAAATTTTGAAAGGGCGTTTGGAATACTAGAGAAGGGAACCCTAAAAGAAGAAGAAAAAAAAGTAGGGTTGAGAGAGAATAGAGAGACAGAGAAGAATTGAAAGAAAAGGGAGAGAGTATAGAAAGGAATGAAATTTGGAAAAGATTAGAAATGGGAATTATTGATTGAATGGAGTTTCATATACCAAACACAGCACAGCAGCCTTGCAAGTAAAGAGTCAAGCAGAATGCCAGTGAAACAAAACAAAAAAACATTAAAGTTTGTAAATTTCATCATCCATTTCTTTAAGAATATGTGTTTATTTTATGTCATTTTATGGTCTTATGTTGTGTGGGTCCATAATATTTTTACTTTATAGAAACCATCTAAACAATGCTTCTTGATCTGAATATAATTTTTTTTAAAATAAAGGTTCTAATTTATTTAATTTTTCTCTAATTTCTACAAATTGTTAAATTAATCTTATAGGTGAGAAAGTTAATTTAAACAATTAAGAAACAATGTAAATTAGATTTAATTCTTAGGTAAAAGAAGTAAGTAAAAGATTGTATAATTATATATTCCATTATTTATTATAAAATTTTTATGAAAAAATAATGAATATTTTAAAAATTAAGATTTAGTTTAATGAAAATGAAAATTTATATTATTAAAAAATAATTAAAGTATAAATAAATATTAGAGACATTAACAGTTTTAATAAATTCGTAATATTAAATTATTTTTTCCTATTTAATTATTGTAAATAATATTAATTATAGTGCCATTGTTATAAATAATTACATTTAAATATATCTAATTATAACTAAATACTAAATTTTACAATAATTATAATATATATATATATATATATATATATATATTAAAGTAAAATATTTAGTAAAAATAATTTTCCTTCTATAGAATACATCTAAAAAAAGATTTTTATAATAATACTGTTATATAATTATTGAATCTATATTATGAAGAAGAAAGATAATTGTTATACCCACAGTAAAAAAATTCATTAAAAATAAATTTATTTCTGTCTTATACAATAGAAATATATATCTATATCTATATCTATATATATATATATATATATATAAAATCTAATATATATATATATATATAAGGGTTTTTTAATTTTTTTATTACTTGATATTGTGAATGTGAATTATTCCTTACACAATCAAAATAGGTCATGATACTCCATGTCATCATAATAGGTTATAATAATATTATATAAATATTTATACATGTGTATATATAATTAATAATACAACACTTCATTTGAGTGACATTTTCTTCTAATAAAAGAAAACTTTCTTTTCTTAGTTTAGTGTTAAATTCACTTATCCAATACCAGCTCTAAAGATATGAATTGATACAATATCTCTTAAATATCATTTCATGGTCTAAGTAGTAATTTTATTTAAAGATAACATGACACAATTTTATTTAAAGATAACATGATACTTCAGTTATTTGACTTATTATATCATCTAACAAGTTTCAAAAGCAACATATATTATTACTATTTCAATACTTAAGGGTTGGAAATTCTAAAGGAGAGAGAATTATTAAAAATAAAGTTGATTTGTTTGGATTATTTTTAAAACTATAATTAATAAGATAGTTGAGAGAAGTCTGTAATTAATAAGAAAGTTAAGAATTTAGAGTCTAGAATGTTTCAGTACTATAAATAGAGCTAGTCATTTATCATTTATATCAAGCTATTGAAAAAGTAAAAGTCCTATAAATTTCTTTTTTCTTGAGTCATTCTCTTTTATTTTTTATATTATTATTATTTCTTTAGTTGTATTCTTCCACCCTTTGGTTGTTCGGTCTAGGTCAGTAGGCTTTTTCCTTTTTCTGCTGTTTTTCTATATTTTACATGGTACTAGAGCCATAAGGGCTCTAGTATCGTGTGTCAAGATCCCTTTGTGGAAAAGATCAACGGTTACCTCAAAGATGGATTTAAGTGGTCGTAGTGGGCTTGGTATTGAGCTCTTAAATCAGTCCAACTACAGGGTATGGAACACTTGTATGGAGTCTTATCTCGTTGGTGAAGATTTGTGGGATGTTGTTGACGGGAATAATACAACTTCTCCCACAGACGAGTCAGGAAATGCCAATGCACTCAAAAGATGGAAGCAATTGAATGCAAAGGTGGAGTTCGTGTTGAAGCGATCGATTTCTCAGGGCTTGTTCGATCACATTAAGCAGTACAAATTAGCCATTGAAATTTGGCGAACTCTTGATAGACTCTTCAACAAGAAAGATGAAGCACAATTTCAAATTTTGGAGAATGAGCTCACTAACACGCAGGGTAATCTTTCCATTTCCGAGTATTTCCTTAAAATTAAAAATCTTTGTTCAGAAATTTCTTTGGTAAATCTAGAGCAAGCAATTTTCGAAGGTTGAATAAGGAGAATTATTACTCGAAGATTAAAGGCGGAGTACATTCCGTATGTCACATCGATACAAAGATGGGTTCAACAACCATCCTTGGAAGAGTTCAAAAATTTGCTATCCTCTCAAGAGTCACTAGCAAAGCAAATGGCTGGTGTCTCAATAAAAGAAGGAGAAAGAAGTGCTTTCATGACTCGAAACAAGTTCTTCAACAGTAAAGGGACCTCTCGCACACATGGCTAAAATAACTCGAGCACGAGTGGAGTTAGTAGTGAATCTTCTAAGAAGATTTTCAAATGTTATTAGTGTGGCAAAGTCGGATATATGATTTTGCCGAGCTAAATTACAAGAGAGTAATGTAGCTAACAAGATTGTGGAGGAAGAAGACTGGGGGAAGTGCTTTGTGGTAGAAACAAAATATGTAGATGCCTTGGCTTCTATCAACCTTGAAAATGACTGGATGGTGGATTCTGGTTGTGGCCATCATCTAACAGAAGATCAATCCAAATTTTCTAGCCCTCAAGAGTACGGTAAATGAAGCAATACTGTAACAGTGGTGTCGACACTGGTGATAAAAGTAGTGTCTCCGATGATTTCTGACGATGAACAGGTACTATCCTCGAACTCATCTCCGAATGTTGGAAATAATAATAATATAGTGTATCGCACAACGAGTTGCACCACTGCGCCTGAGTTGTTGGAAGAAACTGAACGATTAAGAAAAGAGAACATGCAATTGAATCACGAGATGAGTCAATTCAAAAGTTTGTGTAATAACATACTAACTTTAATGACTAATGACGATTCTGGGTTTAGCCATCAACAGTTAGAATTAGGGAGGCTCTGGAGTTTTTTCCTGCGAAGTTTGTTTCTTCGGTTGATGACGCTGTGCATGTTGGTGGCGCTACCGACTTCTTGCCATGTACAACGACGAATCGACTGAGGCATAGGTTCCCAAGATGCTTAGGGTTTCTATTGGATTGAAATGGTGTATGACATAGTGTAAAGCGGAATTGAAGGAAAATCAAATGCAAACGCGAGCACAAACGCAGGCACAAACACAATCGTCCCAAGAACCAGATGAGCATGACTTTATTAGAGAAAATGTTCTTGACAATACCATTGACACATTGGAAGTTGTTTTCCAAGACTTTGTACAATAATCAGGGTAATATCCAAAAAATCCCTTTAAGGGGGAGTGTTAAAAATAAAGTTGATTTGTTTGGATTATTTCTAGAGTTTTCTATAATTAATAAGATAGTTGGGAGAAGTCTACAATTAATAGGGTAGTTGGGAGAAGTCTACAATTAATAGGAAATTTGGGAATTTGGAGTCTAGAATATTCCCATGAGTACTACAAATCAATTGTATCAAGACAATTTGAGAAGTAAAAGTCCTCTAAAGTTTCTTTCCTTTTTCTTTGAGTCATTCTCTTTTATTTTTTAAGTTATTATTCTTTCTTTGATTGTATTTTTCCACCATTTAGTTATTCGGTCTTTGGACCACCAGATTTTCTCTTATTATGTTGCTCTTTTATATTTTACAAGAATTACCTCACACAATTATCTTACTTAAACTTTAAGTCATAACTTGAATATACATTATGCTTTGATATATATTATGAGATTTATTATCTTTTATCACTTAAACAATAATTCACTACTCAAACAATATATATTACCAATAACAAAAAATCTATAGTTATTATTTTTGCAATACTAATATCACCAAATTATTCTTTATTTTAACTACCTTTAACACCTATTATACACTCAAGGATATATCACCAAATTATTTTTTATTTTAACTACCTTTAACACCTATTATATACTCAAAGATGATTATAAGTTTTTCTTTTCATCTCCATGTTGGTATTTTAACTTTCCAGCAACAATTCCAAGTATGTGTATAACATATCTATGGGTAGATTACATAGTTTGTTAAATTGTCTAGATATGTTATACACATACTTGGAATTGTTGCTGGAAAGTTAAAATACCACCATGGAGATGAAAAAAAGAACTTATAATCATCTTTGAGTATACAATTGGTGTTAAAGGTAGTTAAAATAAAGAATAATTTGGTGATATTAGTATTGCAAAAATAGTAACTATAGAATTTTTGTTGTTAGTAATATATATTGCTTGAGTAGTGAATTATTGTTTAAGTGATAAAAGATAATAAATCTCATAATATATATCAAAGCATAATGTATATTCAAGTTATGACTTAAAGTTTAAGTAAGATAACTATTGAGGTAATTCTTGTAAAATATTAAAGAACAACATAAAGAGAGAAAATCTGGTGGTCCAAGATCGAATAACTAAATGGTGGAAAAATACAATCAAAGAAAGAATAATAACCTAAAAAATAAAGGAGAATGACTCAAGAGAAAGGGAAAGAAATTTTAGAGGACTTTTACTTCTCAAATTGTTTTGATACAAATGATTTGTAGTACTCATGGAAATATTCTAGACTCCAAATTCCCAACTTCCCTATTAATTGTAGACTTCTCCCAACTATCCTATTAATTGTAGACTTCTCCTAACTATCTTATTAATTATAAAAAAAACTCTAGAAATAATCCAAACAAAGCAACTTTATTTTTAACACTCCCTCTTAAAGGGATTTTTTGGATATTATCCTGAGTATTATACGAAGCCTTGGAAAACAACTTCCAATGCGTCAATGGTATTGTCAAGAACATTTTCTCTAATAAAATCTCCAAAAAAATGCATATCTTAACAATCTCAACACTATACCATATCATTCATCACATAATACCACTCATGCATTTTATAAGAAATAAGAGAATCACAAAACCATCAAGGAGAGAAGCAAAATATATAGATATGACAACACTTTGTACCAATGTCCGACCTAGGGTTGTGCCATTCAAAACTCGAGAGTTCCTAGGGCTTGTTGCACATGCCACACACTTGGCACATGCCACACCTGAGAGCCTAGCTCTTGAAATGCATATGGCTTCTGGAATGTGCCCGACGTCGCTAATACAAAACTGTTTCTAATATGCTAGATTTTTACTCATTTATAACCTTAAATCGATCCACACCAAAATCATCATAATTCATCACTTTAGACAAAGTTCTATTTCAAACTAACATAAGAAAACACAAAATTAGTTTGTCTTACCTGTATAGAATAGAGACCTTCAAAGGAGTTCCAACAACTTAAAATCATGGGTAACCTAACCTGCAAGAGCTTTTGATCAATTATCAAATTACATTATTAGGATAATAGGCCAACAAGGACTCATTCTCATGCCTCAGAGGACAAAAGCAAAATATCCCTACTGACAATAAAATTGACCTAAAAATGACTTTGAGGAAGATAAGCAAAAAAAAAAAATAAACTTACTCTGTTCAAGAATCTGATCGATTATCCTACTCGACACCAAGAATATACGGGTGACCTCTGTCGTTAGTTAGTCATAGATGAAGTTTTAGAGAGAATAATGTAGAGAAAAAAAAGAAAGAACCACTTTTTAGATAGAGTTAATGATTTTATTAAAACAAGAGTGAATAAGTGATTATTATATCTATTTAAACATTTCTCTACAAAAATATTCCGAATCATCTTATTTATTTCTAAAACTAAATTTTAGGTTTTAATATATTTTTTTGTTTTAAAGCAATTTTTTACAATTTTACATTTTTACCCATTTGTACAAATTATATATAGTATAGTTTTACATTTTTATTCAATTCAAGTTATTTTTTATATGTTAGATTCACAGTATAAAGAGTGAAATATTCACTAATGAGAAAATATAATCCAATCCCATAAATTAAAATTAACATTTGGTATAGTAAAAAAAATATATTTCATTGTAGGATCAAAATAAATACTACTCCTAATCTGGGAATCAAAAACTATTTAAGCAACTATTTAATATATACTATTTTACAATAATAGGATATACACAATTTAATGTAATATATTTAATGTAAGTGAATAAATTTACACTCTTTATACACTATTGAATGAAAATTTCATGTATCATATTCTTTGCCTATTATTTATTCATCATTGTGAAGGTACTTTAAGTGCGCTGGAAAACATCACCTCGGGGAGCTGAGATAGGATATTTTCATTTTTTGGTGATTTTGAGGAAAGATATTGTAACCATGAATGTTGAAGAAGAGGTTCAGAGGCTCAGCCAAGAAATCAAGAGGCTTGGCCAGGTCCAAGAAGATGGTTCTTACAAGGTCTATATAACAAAATCTCATCTTTCAATCTTTTTTCATATTATGTTGCTATGAATCTACATTCATGGAATTTCAAGCTCGCAATTTCTTCATCACTCTTCCTTATACACGCATAATAATATATGCTGTTGTTTACTTCATTCTTATAGATCTAGATCGTGAGTTTGTTAATGGGATCCTGGGTCCTTAACAAAATCGGATCTTAACTTCGTTCACAGGGATCTTATTTTATCTATCCATCCATTTCAGGATCTCTCATGTATTGGATTGAAAACTGAGGGTGAGATAGTTGAGTTTTGGTTATGCAAATTGCATAACAACTTGCCTTTGATAAGTCAATTGAGTTTCAATAACCCAGAAAGGTTTGGGAAAATTGTGATTCAAACCACCTCGCTGTTTTTTTCCATAGATTAGGATGAATGAAATGGGAAAGAACCATTCGATCGTTAGGAAAAAAAGGCCCTAATACCTGCTAATAATCAAATGAAACTTAAGCAACGATAATTGTTCTTCACTAGAAACAATTTTAGTTACCTATCCCAAATACTCTTCAGCACCGAATGAGAGAGAAAAAAAGGATATAAAACTAGAATATAAAATGTAATAGGAAGAGAAATAAAACATTCTGATGGGGGGTATTTAAAAAATAGGGCTTCTTAATATATCATTACTCTGTTGAAAATTAGGAAGGTGAGATAGTATGTAGAACACTTCTAGACAAGGTTGATCTGCTCAGGTAAACAGAAGAATGCTGCCCTTTTCAATGTGATTCACTGAAGTAACAAGACAAAATTTGTGATCTATGAGCATATCATCATAATAATAAGTAAATTCTGACTTTTATGTTCATATTGTTGAAGGAGGCAGCAAGTAAAATCCACTGCATTCATGGAAAATAAATGGTGAATTTACTTTGTCGTCAATGAGTATGTGTGTGCAATTTGTAATTATTTAATCTTTAGGTGGAGATTTTTGCTGATATGTTATACCCCTTCTGAATAGCGCTCTCTTGATATTAACAAAAACATCTTGTATTGTGAAGGTAACATTTGGAACACTATTTAACGATGATGAATGTGCAAATATATTTGAAGCACTTGTTGGGACACTAAGAGCAGCGAAAAGGAGAAAAGTATTGACATACGAAGGTGAGCTGCTGCTGCAAGGAGTCCATGATAACGTGGAAATCATTCTTAGTGCTGCCTCTGCTGCAGCAGAAACTTGAAACACCAACTTGTTTTTATGACCCTTGTAATGCTATAATGCGTGCAATATATACAAGCGTGTGGAGGAGAATTCAGACGTTATCTCCTCGTATTACATTACCATTTAGTCTGAGGTAAATGTTTAAAGCATATGTATCAAATGCTAAAACCAGGACTTGTGGATTGCAATTTTTATGAAACGATGTTCTACCTATTTTTTCACATTGTCGGTCCTTTCCGTCAATAGTTACCATCGTTTTATTCTCATTAGGATGCAGACCCAGCACCATTGAAAAAAACTAAGATCAGGTAAATTTGTAGCTAAAGTTCACATGCCTTTACCGCGTTCCACATGTAACAGGGTAATATTCCAAAAAGTAGCTGGTAACAAAAATGCTTGACCTGTTGAATATAACTCGCCAACACTAGAGTACACCGAAAAAATCAAGTGACTATTGTTCAATCAGTACACTGCCGCGCAGTGAACAACCTCTGGTGTGAATTGATTTAGTAGTCTATTACGAGAATGTCTATTGCAACTCTTATATGTCTGTTGTCACTCACATTTAAATAATTTTTATTTAAAGTAATTTTTTTATCAGTAAATTTCATGACATTGAATTAAATGAGAGTGACAATTACACATTAGAGTGACATTAGACACCAAGATTACTAGCAGGGCATAGTAAAGAAAGGTGTGAATTTTTCCTATGTTGTACATGCTTTGGAGTAGGATAAAAAAGGATTTGAAAAAATTGGTAAAACTACTTTAAAAGTAAAGGGATATTGTCACGATGATCCAGTGTGAATAAATGCTTGGAGAAGGCTCTGCGCTGCTCGGGTTTCATCAGGTGTACCGGATATGACAATAGTCCTGTCACCTGTTCCGGGAAGAGGTTCATGGACGATGACCTTAGCCCCTGATATCTGACAACGGAAACAGAATTAAGTTAAAGGGGGGGATAATATTGTCTTTGAAACAAGTCCCATTGTTCGTCATAACAATGCCACATGTCCAAAAGGTCAACCAATGTCAGCATCATTGGATGGTTATTTTCTCGCAACATAACCAACAACGAATTACAAAATCAAGTAGTGACCACACAAAAGATTAATGTGAGGAGCACTTAAGCAACTAAACAAAGTATATATACACATAAACTTATCCGAGATTGGGTACCTGTCTCAAGCGAGCCAGATTGCTACCGTTTTCCCCATATACAGAGCCAATAACATCCTCAGGAACCACAATTTGCACAGTCGTATTAGTAACAATGGCAGTTTTACTCCCACTGCAGACCAAAGAGAGTAATAATAAGAACTCAACATTTTGTAACATATTGTTATACATGCTCAAGTGACCATTTCCGAGTTCCAATAAGTTGTTAATGACAATGAAAAATAATTATTTTCTTTTTTTCATGCTTTTGGGGGTTGAGGGAGGCCTCAGTGAAGAATTTAATGGGATTTCATATTTTTTTCTAAGAGGAGATTCCCATACACGAACCCAGGTTATGCAACTGTTATGGGGCTGAAAGTAAACAAGGAGAGCAAAGCCTTGTTCACATTAAAAACCATGTCATAGCAGTCCCAAAACTCCACAAGAAGCCTGGTCAATGCCTGGGATCCAAATAATAGCAAATAAACAATGATCTCATAAAGGTCAATGTTGAATAAAACAAAAGATTCTAGTCAAGTGTATTGATTTTTCACCAAACAGCAGCAGAGTAAGTGGCACAACAGAAACAACTGTCTCTAAGAAAATGTGAACGTATGAGTTTGGCATCAACAAGAAATGCAAACATGTGATCTGAACTACTATGGCACAGAAATCAACACTGGTTATACCAAATTATAGGCAGCAGTTCCTAGTTATGCAGATCTATGATCCTGAAAATACTAAAAGATAGCCTAAACTCCGTCTTCATAAATCATTGATCTGCATTAAAGCATGTGTAATTTATTTGGCATATCAACTACCTGACAAGTTCTAAGCCACCTTTTCCAGAAATCAATCCCCGACTAACACCATTGGTGCCTCTGGAGTTTATTCCAGCCACTATCTGCAGCCAAACTTGATCAGTTCATAGGGAAAACTTGGAAAGGAAAACAAGCCAGCAGAGAGAAAGCAATATACCTGTGGTGCCTGTAATCCAGGACTAGAATGTCTATTGAGACCATGAGAAACAGCAACAGTTGGTTGGCCTCCAGCTAGGACAGAGGAAAGGCTCCTTCCTCCACCACTGTTTTGTGTACTGACAAATAGATGATCTCGCAGTCTACCAGTTGCCTTATATATTGCACCTTTAACATTTGAAAACTCCCCTGATATCTGAGGGAAAATTGAATAATGATTTTAAAAAATGCTGAAACATGATTGCAAGATTTATCCTGATGATTTAGTGTGAATGTAGATTTCAGTAAGAAAGTTAAGTTGAACTCAACTAGAGTCAAGAAAAAGCAATCCGCTGTGGCTTTTAATTCAACTATAATTTGAGATAAATTTTACTTCTAAGTGAAGAAAAATTGCCAAACATGTTGACACAATGTTGGATGGAAGATGAAAGTTGTTTTGGGTTTCCCAACTGAAATCTAAACACACCCTTAATAAACAAATTTAACGAGCTACATATACAAGAAGTTTATGACCCAAGATAGACATCCTCTTGCAAATAAGATGCTTCTTGTCAACTCTAAATGTTAAAACAAACACTGGATTCAATAAGGAAAAAATGTAGAATATCATAACACTAAGCATTTGTATAATCACTATACATATCAACGAGAAGATCATGAAAACCATATTTCAATATTTGGCTAGTATTAAGATCAGATTTCTAGATCAAACAAACACATGAAGATAAAAATTGAGCCAACATAGCAGTTTCAGTTACAACTAATGAAAGACAATGAATTCAGAACTAATCTCAAGATGATAACAAGGCTAAAAGTCTATACAAAGAATAGGTGGCTCTAACTTGAAAATGAAACTTTTAATCTCTATAAAATAGAGAATACATCTTACATTTCAATTATAGCTCTCAAGGAAAAATGTAACGTTTGGAGGGATTAATAACATGTTTTGACATATTAGCACCAAGAACAGTTAAGAGTAAACAGAATCTAAAACCAAGTGTCTAAGACATAACCCAGCTTTCCACAACAAAATACCTTCATATAAACATTGGAATGCACACTCTACTTATGTGGAGTTTTTAGAGCATAATTCATTTTTATAGAAAACTTAAAATACTTCATGACAAAATATGTTGTTTTGGATAAAGATTTTTAAAAGGAATTTAAATTTTAGAATAAAGTATTTTGATTACTTGAAATTGTAGAATTTCAAATTCCATCTAAAAACTAAGAATTTGAAATTTTCAATACTTTCTTCTCTCGAACATCAACAGCTACGTCTCTTCTCTCACATCAAATATTTAAAATAAGCTAATGTTTGATATTAAAATTTCAATATACGCGTGTATATATATTAGATATAGTAGAAAATTAAATTACCCTATCTAAATTAAGAATTTAAAAAATTTAAATTAATTTATCCAAACAAAGCATATAAAAATGTAATTTAGATCAAAGCAATTCATATTTCAAGCATTTCAAATTCTCTGAAATTTTAAAATTCCTCATCCAAATATAACTTAGCTACTTATTGCTCCAAAAAACATCTAGAAGGAAATACAATACAATCTATAGACTTTGAGAGTGGGTGGGTGGGGGAAGAGGGGTAGTAACTAAGACACTCAGCGTTCAGCAACATAAAAAAAGTTGCAAGCTGATGATCAAAATTGGTTATATTTCTGTACGAGTTAAGCATGAAGTGTCACAGTAACTTTATGCCATATCTAAAACCCCAATCTTGCTGTTTAACAGAATGTAAATATATCAAACTAGTTAATCAAAGACACTTTCTCATCCAAAAAAACGGATATGAAAAAGAGGCCTTATTATCAGGTTAAACTTGCTAGAGCAACTATTTCTCCAACAAATAAACACAATTATCTATATTTATAAGGATAAACTTGAGGTGGCTTGGGGCTTGGTGTATGTCAATCAAAAGTATCATTACTCTAAAAAACAAACACTGAATCAAAATCTCAAACATGTCACATGAATAGAATTTAGGCTGGGAGAAGCAATTTCGTTATATATAGCATGGTGGGAATCATTCACTTGTATTCTCTGGAAACAGTTGTCTTTTCCATTTTATTTCACCCCAATCTGAGCTGACAGCAAAAATCAAGAAGCCAGCAGGCAAGAAGAATAGGACTACATTCATACACATAGGGATAACAGATACTTTTGCAGAATATACCAGGATACGAATGACATTATATATCTTAAAACAATACCAAATGTAACATGCTGAGAGGTTGGGGATATTATTTGCAGGAAAAAAAAAAAAGGAGTAGCCGGCACCATTAACTGAAGCATGCAATTTGAAAACATTTTAATTGAAAAAGCAAATAAAGAATCATGGACACACCTGTACCAATTGATCATTTTCTAATACACACTTTGGAACCTGATCATGGCCAATTATTCTTATATTCGTCCCTGTGGCTTTCCTCATTTCTGAGACTATTACCCCTCCTTTCCCTAACAAGCAACCAACTTGGTTTGATGAGACTACAAGACGTGCACTAACAGATGTCCCTTTTTTTGTTCCCAAGTCTAGCCCTTTCTCAACACCAGCCTCAACAGACTTGGAGAAAACAAGCACAACAGCCTTCTGTGCAGGGGAATAGTTTGATTCAGGATTCTGCCAAAAATTAAGCCATCAGCAAAAAGAACATTAATAGAGAATGTACTACACTAATATATAGACAAGACATATAACAGACGTACAAACAAAAAAGATTACATTTAACAAACCTCTGAAGCAGTGATAGTAACTAGTCGATCCTCACAATCAACTACTGAAGGAGCAACACTTATATTAGCCCCTGATTCGTTCTGAAGAGCTCTTACAATATTGCCTCCCTTTCCAATAACGGCACCAATCCTATCATTGGAACAAAGAATTCTAAAGGTAACTTCCTGCTGAAGTACTTTTGGATCCAGGGCTGAGACTCTATTAACTTCTGCAGATAATTTATGAGCACCAGAGGCATTTCCATTAGACCTGTTGGATAAAGTAGATAATGTAGAGCTTCTTTGCAGATGGTGATCTATATGCAGATTAGTTAAAGACTCAAGCGGAATTGAAAATGGTTCAGACCGAAGCACTTCATAATGTCTGCTTCCCATCACCTTTGTTCTATCAGGTGGAGGACAATCTTGAAGTCGCTGGGAGACAGCAACAAGTGCCTTCTTTACGGACCTCAGCTGGCCTTCTATCTGACACAATTCCAAAAGATCATTTCTCAGTATTTAAAAAAAAAGTAGACAGCACAAATAAATTTAATTCCATTTACCATATTCACTGGTCTCTTGAGTTGGAAAATGTTCCCAACATTAAGCAAAAAAATGCAGTCTTTTCTTACATTGCATCGAAGGTAGCCAAAGGCAACAGATTTCCTAAGGGGCTAAGCACAACATTGACCCGAAGTCCCCCCTCAGATATCAAACCCATCTAACCCTAGCCCATTAAGACACCACTAGTAACTGCTAAGCAGGCTCCCATATTCAAGTTCTATTTCAATATATAAAGGATTGGATTGAGGAAAATGATGAAATGCCAATAATCAATCCACTACATCACATAACAGATAGCATCACCGCCAAATAGAAGAAGTTGCATAATGGCTGAAATGTATGATATATAGGAATTATATAATAATAAAAAATTAAATTTATGCCAATAAAAAATTAAATTTATGCCAATAAAAAATTAAATTTGGCAGAACATTAACTCAAAAGTCCAATGGCCAAAGACTTGTTGGAGATGACAAAACAAAGTAACCAAGACAACTAGGAGTGAAAATAGGTCAGATTACATAAATATATATACAAAATACATATATTACATAATAATATAAGAAATTGTAATTACTAATAGGTCTGTAATACAATAAGTCCACTAGCTTTTTAAAGGTCTTATAGCAAAATATGCCTGCAGGTTAAGTCAGACCTTCATGTAGATCAGGTTAGACTCAGCATTTTTTTTTTAACAAAGGCTAGCCTTAGCTACCAAAGCCTGATTCCAGAATATTTCCACCCCTAACTACACCCATGGCAGCCACAAAGGCAATCCAAGGAATTCTGCAGTGCAATAGTGGTAATGAGGCTATTTAACAACACTGGAAAGGGTCTGGAGAGAGGGGAAGGAGGGGGGTTAAACAAGGAAATCAAAATCAATAATACCTATAAGATCGTATGGGGGATGGAATATTGTAAATCATGTGATCCTTGCACGGTCACAAATCATAAGAACCTACTGAAAATATGAAAGTATATTTTAACATCAAAATATGATAATATAATTAACTAAAACATAGAATAATATCATTAACGTTCAAATAAGAATTTCGTTTTTTTAGTTATTATATAATTAATATTTCAATCTTTTCTATATTTGAAAGTAATATTTCAATCTTTTCATAATTTGAAAGTAATATTTCAATCTTTTTATAATTTGAAAGTAATATTTCAATCTTTTTATAATTTGAAAGTAATATTTCAATCAATTTTTTAGTTTTTTTTATATAATAAAAAAGATACAGAAAAAGAGATCAGGAGATAGAATTCAGTCCAAAAATTCAAAAAGTGATTCTATTACAAAGGAAGGCTTAAAACTCCACTTGTAGATTTCAGAAACAAAAATAAATATAACCACACTGATTATTTTTACCTGGAAAAAGAACAACGTTGATTCAAACCACTAGCAAATGAAGAAACTCAAATCATATTCAGAAAATATCTATTGAACGAAGGAGATCAAACAATACAGAAGCAATTCAGTTGAACCCAGTTTGAACCAAACAAAGACGAATCAGAAAAGATGCAGATCAGAAGGGCATAAAATAGAAAAGGCAAGCCAAAATGAATCTGTGAAGTCTCGGTTTCATTGAATGGGTCTTCAGAAAATGGCCAGGCCATCTATTTTAAAATAATAGGCTTCCAGACATACATTAAGGTCATGCAATTGAATTGAGTTTATGAGTAAGATAATAAGATTTTATCAAACTTGCATACATGAGTTAAGCTGAGATCACTCAGGCTTCCAAAATTTGTAAAATGTTTGATCATACAAGATCTTGATTTTCCTAACATAGATGTAAAAATAATTCACCAACTCATTATCGATCCATTTATGATGATAATATTAATGGACTATTTTTATTGAATCATGATTAATTTACATATGGTGTAGAAAATTCATTAGGTATCCAAAAGGGGACTGCTTCAACAGCCAGTTCATGAACAATAAAGTGGAAGGCCCAGACCAGAACAATGTGCCAGTTTGGGAGGGGGGAACAGCTACGAATTTCAGATACATAATAAGAAATATACAAAACGAATACAGGTACACGTGAAATTCATAAAAAATCAATATACAACACAGCTAATGTATGCTAACAAAAATTTATCAACACAATATTTGTAAAAGACATTCACATTATAATTCCCCATCAATACACAAACAAGTCGATAGTCAATAGATGATGATCACAATATCAAGCATATTTACATGCACATATTTCCCACACCATACGAAATTATACTTTTTTGATATGAAAATGTAAAAAAAAAAAAAATACAATTTTCCTGGCCAAGTTAGAATTTCACAAAAAGCACCATTAGTCCAATCCTAAAGAAGCTTTAATCTAAGAACGACAATCCCTGGCTCATCATTTGGAAGTGAGGTGGTTCATTTTTAACAAAAGACACTGTTGATTCCTTTTAACAATTAAAAACTACAGTAGCTACAATCTCACTTAGCTACTGGCTCTGTTTACTTATCAGACAGTACCAATACTTCATTAGAGTTATTCAGCACATGATATTATGCTAAATACCTCATGTCTGTATGCATAGGGTATGTATCAATATCAGATACTAGTTACACGTCAATACTTTTGTATTTTTGGAGTATCTGGGCTTCATAGGGGTCCAGGGTAACGGCACAAAATTTTCCTTCAACCAATGAATCTATCTATTTTGAGAAGGTCCTTAAATGAAAAATTCAGTCGTGTAAATGGCCAGCATAGCCAACCATTGCCAGCATGTAGCAGGATCACAAGTGTAAAAAAACGGATGTATACAAGCGAGAAATTAAGTGGCAGCTAACTGTTGACGTATTACATCACCATCTGTTTGGCCTCAAGATTTTGTTGGGAAACATCCACATCTACCTTGCTATGCTTTCCCATTTGACCACACTAATCATTGCTCAGACTCTCTGCTTCCATTATTCAAAATCAAATTTACCAGGTTTATTTTAGTCCCTTCCATTCAGCCATTTTTTCCGTTTCCAGCAAAATTCATTAACAAAGAAGGGAAGGAAAATAGTGCGGGGAAGAAGAACCCTTCATTAATTGATGCAATATCTTCAAATCCACTTCAATTCTATCAACTAGAACATGAGTAGCTCTACCAAATCTCATTAATATTTCTACAACTTCGACATCCATTCCATACATTCAAAGAGAATAACATAGATTAGACATGCCTCCCTTAAATAAATCACTAATAATTCTTCAGCCAAACAGCTTAAACTATAAAATTTTAACTTCAAAATCCAACTCGAAACAAATGCCAAAATCCTAGCGAACACATCGCACACAGATACATTCACATTCACTAGCTGCAGAGTTCCAATGCACCTTGCAAGAACACGAAAAGCAGAAACAAATAAACTGACCTCAATGATTTCATCGGAGGGAGCAGTGCACGCCGGCAAACCATCGGTCAGAACCCTAATCTTACATCCGGTGTCAATTCTGATCTTCTCGACGACCTTCCCGGCCTTGCCGATAACAGCACCGACCTGCGAAGTATCCGCTAGCAGGCGGCAAGAGACGACACGGTCACCGACCTCAGTGCCAGCAGTCTCGGCGGCAGCATCAAGAACCCGTTCAAAGACCTTGAGCAGCGCCTCCTGCGCCTTGGACACCTCGCCGGCGGCGGAGGTGGCGGTAGAGGCAGTGACGAGGATGACCCGGTCTGGGGATTCGGGCAGGGCGTCCTCAATTCGGATCTTGGCGGCAGTAGCTTCCTGAAGCGTCTTGATGAGAACACCGGACTTGCCGATGATGGCGCCGACGCGTGAGGCGTGGCAGAGGAGACGAAAGGTGGCGTGAGTCGGACAGAGTTTGACACGGTTGGAGCATCCGTTAGAGGGATTTGAATCGGTCATCATTGTTCAAACTTAGAGGAAGCTGCTTCTGCTTCAGCTTCTTCTTCTTCCCATAACACTGTTATTTTTTCTTCAGAGACTTTATTTATCATACTATTAATTGGATAATTAAATATAAATACTCCTTATTACAGATTATTAATTGTTTATACTTCTTTTCTTTCTCTTACTGATTATTTATTAATTATTAATTAGTAACTCTGTTGTTTTGGTGAGCTTCTTGCTGGATGACATGACAGTTGCAGATAAGTTGATGAGCCAAAGTCTGACTTTGGTGGTTTGGAAAGGCCGAGAGGGATGCCTGTTATGTGAAGTAATTAATTAATATTAGAAAATATTTTTTAACTAAAATTAAGAGTTTATAATTAACTATTATTAATTTTTAATTTGAATATTATTAAAATTTTATAAACTCTAATTATGAGTCAAAATAATAATATAATTATTTGAAAATTATGTAAAATAAAAATGACAAATGTTTAAAATATGAAAGGTTAACTTTAAAATATATGAAAGGTTAACTTTAAAATACAAATTTAAAAATGTTGATTTAAATTATTATACAGTGAATTGAAGTGATTGTTGATTTGACTCAAACTTAATAACACTTTTAGTATCAAATTTATGATGTTGAAAATTATTATGTAGTCAATTATAAAGTTGAAAATGCTGATTTAAACAGTGATTAAAATATATGATAATAAAAATTAGATTCAATTATTAAACTTGTTAATAAGAGTTTCAATGGTCTATATAAAAAATTAAAGTAATATATTTTAATTATTAATATAAAGATGTGAGTATTCATTGATATTAATTTTGTGAAATCTATTTGAAAAGGGATTTTTTAAAGTTAAAATTTTTCTCAATCTTAATTGTTTTTTTCTATTCTTTGTATCATTTATCTGAATAGTATTATTTAGATGTGAATATTTGTTATTAATAATTTTTTAAAAATATTGTATAAAAATTAGGAGAAAAAAAAAAGAATTTTATTGATGACATGATTAAAACTATGATATGTAAAATACTCTTTAAAGCTCTTTGATTATATGAAGTTAACTTTTAAAGGATTTTTTAATATTTATTTCTAGTATGATTAAAATTTGTGACATTAAATATAAATTTTACATGACTATGTTACATAATTGTTTATATTTGTTTTTTTTTTATTTGATTTTGGATGATTTTTAAAAGTTTTTTTTCATTTTAGAAAGATTTGAATACAATATTAGTCTTTTTATTAATATTTAAATTATCCAAATAACCTATTGCAAACTTTGAATATTTGTCTCAATATGTTGATAAGATTGATGTACATGTTTGAATTGTAATATTCATAAGTGTATGCACTAATTATATGTCAATATAATAAATGAAGTTTTTAGAATTTCTATAGAGTCACACTACAGTCAGTCAATCTAACTTTATTGTGAATCTACAAACTAGTCACACCTTTATAAAAAATTATGATTTCTTCCATTGAAATCTTGTATTGGACCTATCAAATTGAAACACTACAATATTTATCATTGATTGTACATCATTCAATGATTTGATTGTTACTAATAGGAATGACTAATTGTAATTATTAAAATTTTTCTTCTTCTATTGACAAAATATGTAATCTAATTTGGAAGGAATTAATTATTCAAATCTTTCTTCTTCTATTGACAAAATATGTAATCATAATTTGGAAGGAATTAAATATTCTTAGTCTTCATTGTCATACACAAATATCCAAATGTCATAAATAACAATTTTTTTTTTACATAATTTGATGTAAAATATATGAAACTTTCTTATTCTAACAACATCATTTAAACATTCTTAAAGCACTTTATTAAGTTTTGTGTAATATCTTACACATGCATCAAATTTTGTTCAATCCAACCATTACTCTTACATGAGTATGTACTTTATATAGAGTTTTAGATATCTAAAATAAGACACAAACTATTTTGGGATATAGTATGACGTTTGTGAGGAGATTCCTCGAGAAAAAAAATCATATATATTTATTGCACCTTGACTACAACAAAGGTAATAGCAAAAATATTATAGTGTCCATCTTACATAAGAATCATTATTAATAATCTCTCTGTATTTTTATAGAGAAACATTATGTCCACTTGTACTAAATGTAAGACATAAACAATTAGATACAAGTTTAAATAATATTTTGATGATACCAAATAATACTAAGTTTTGGTATATTTAAAGAATTTGTCAATTAACCTAAGATTACTTCTAGTACAAATGTCTTGTGAAGGATAAAAAAAAAATCAAAAACTAAATAACAAACAATAACACAAAAAGTTTGATGAGTTATCAATAAAAAAACCCAAAGTTTAGACAGAGTAACCACCATTACCTCATTTATAACAAAGGAAAGAGGAAAAGATACTTCTTCCATATAATCCCCTTTTAAAAAGAAATATTCAATATATATAATCTTCTTTTAAAGAAAAATATTTAACACGTAGCTATGAGAAGGAATAGATCTAATATCAATAATCTCATTATTTACAAGAAGACTATCTCCACTAGAGGAATCGAAAAATGAAAAAGAGAAGAATTCTTTTTTATTATACTAAAAACAAAACATATCAATATTAAACCATATATTTATCATATTACTTATAATTAATAATATATTTTAAACTACATAAATTATATATACATTACTTATAATTAATAATATATTTTAAACTACATAAATTATATATACTTGATTTCATAGTTTAGTAGTTATAATTTATAAATATCTTTCTTTTCTAATAGTTGGTAACTCTGGTGTAACTTGTAACTCTTGCCGTCTAGCTTCAAGTGATAAATTATCACCCAAAGCAAAATTGCCAATAGTAGATCACTTTATTAAAAAGAATATTTTGATACTTAGAAATATGTTATATGACAACATACATACATTTATTTATTTATTTTTCCTTCAGGGTGAATTTGGTAGCAGCAAATAAAGAAACAAATAGATGATAAAAGAAAAAAAAAGAGAGAAATAGAGTGATTAATAAATTGTTTGGTTTAGAGTAAAAGTAAAAAAAATAATATGATCAATTTAAAAGCTGTTTTAGAAAAATCAATTTTAAATTGCTGTATCAGTGCATAAGATTTTCAGATGTATTTTCTAGAGTTAGTTTAGATTTGCAAAGGTTTTTCAAAAAACCTAATTCAGGGCAAAGATTAATCATACCTGAGTCCAAACATTCAACAGAGCAAGAACATTGCCAGAGAATTTTATTTATATCAGAGCACAAGTATGATCAGAGAATTAAAGATATATTAACACAGATGATGGATAATGCAGTACACATAACATAAGTGAAGAACACTGGAACAATTAGTCACTTGGTGAGGCACCATGATGGTTGAATATTCAAAACTTGCTTGCATGATGGTTGAATATTCAAAACTTGCTTGCATGATGGTATACACAGCATCAAACCTCATAACCAGGATTAACTTTCTGTTGGATATCACCATAACTTTCTAACTCTTCCATGTCTTCCAAGCTCCCCAAAAAAAAAGGAAGTCTTTGATGAAGTTTATATGGTTGAAGGGAAAGAATTCTATGTTTACCATCAGACCCTCTCCCACCAGCCTGCTCTACAATGAAACTAAGAGGGTTTGCTTCATAAACGAGACGAAGATGGTCCCTTGGATTCATTGCCACACCACCATACAACAAAGTTCTGTGGAGATCAGCCACCAGAGAACATATATACCTGGCAGAGTACTTCTTTGGATATCTACCTTTTCCTTGTCTAACAGTGTCTATATATTGCCTTAATCCTTCAGGCCAGTCAAAATATCGTGCATCATTCACAGAATAAATTTGCCCTGACCACATTACACATATGTCACCAGCATAAACCAAAGGTATATTTCATTCAGAAGTTAACAATGACACTAGCCAGGTAAAGAAATATCCCATTGTAAGATGCTTCCAATCTTAGGTAGTAATGCAATATAAAGATATGAGAGACAATGCATATACCAAATTAGTTTGGTTAATATTAGACCCGCAAGCATTTGAATTGGATTAAATAATACATATGTGTAATCATTGTTGCATGTGGCACCAATTGTCCCGTGGCGAAGGCTAGGTGTACCGAGTCATAGAAAGAGTATCAAATAATCATAAAACTTTGTGTATGCTAAGTTTTGTAACAACCACTTCAAAAGTTGCATCATGGACAATTTTCTTTGGTAGTTGACAGTGTGAAAACTTTTACACTAGCTATGCATGTATGTTAAACTCTTTGAATTATGTAGGGAAAATGTAACATGCATATTTTACCACGGGGAGGAATTTTGATGCTTGGATTTGTAAGAACAAAGTCTCCTGTTGAATGATCAAGAGTGAATGCCTGTGTTCCAGAACCAAAGGTGATGCAGAGTATAGTTGCAGAAGAATAGAGAACATAGGCAGCAGCAATCAACCTACTTCCACTCTGGAGTGAATTCAGCATAGCCTTCTCCTGTACCGGTAGATCATCTAGTTCCTCAAGACGTTTATAAATACCAAAAATTGTGCCTGTTGGAATGGATGCATCAATATTTCGAGAACCATCTAGGGGATCTGTTACAACCACATATAGACCATCGTCCCTTATCCAAGTTGGCTCATCGTTTTCTTCAGAAGCCATGACAGCAACTTTACCGGATTTTCGGAGTGATGACAAGATAATTTCATTCTGCAATGATGCATGATGGGAAGTATTTAATCAGACACTCTGTTACATTAACATTTATGACTTGACTTGTTTGTAAAGAAAAGCACACTGACATAAATACGACACATATAGGATATAGAGACAGGAATTTATATAGTATATCACAATTAACAATTATATAAATTTACAATAAGATTTATATATTAAAAAGTTATCTAAGAACAACATTAGTTAAATATAATAAAAAATAATTTAATTAATTTATCTAAAATAGAAAAAGTAAAAAAAAAACATGTATAATCTTAATATTTTTGATTATATATAAAATTTATTTTTTATCTTTATAATAAGTTTATAAGTTTTTAAAATATTATTGTATTAATCTCTTTTAAAAAGATGTTTTTTTAGATTATCACCATTTTGTGTTCTACGGGTAGAGATGTCATTGTCCGATAAATGTAAGATATGCAACAAGTCACTTAAAAAGGAGTTGTCCGTGCTTCATATAGACCTGCTTCATGTATTGATATTTACTTATTTACATGCCATTCTCGTGTTGTTGTGTTGTTGCTCTATGACTTATTTAGACATAAGAGGCTGAATTTATCAAAATTTTCCAAGGGGTGCAAGTTCTACAATCTGAACGGCAATAACCATCATATAAAACCCTCAATTTCCCCCAATTAGTAAGAGAAATAGAAAAGATGGTACAAAAAATCATTCTGTTTGCATTTTGCACTCTAAAGATTGCACCGTCATCCCAATTTGAAATGAATTCTTCTTTCCCAAAAGATGGAATGGAAATAGTGGCCACTCCACTATCATTCCATCCTTTTTTTCTCCTCTCATTTACAACTACTCAATTTCCATCTCAATTGAGTACACACTTACACAATGGAAATCACTTCCCACAAAACACCCAAGAAAGGATAAGAGGACAAAACCACACTCAATTTGACCACACACATCCTTTTTTTTCTTCTCTCATTCACATCCACACAATTTCCATACCATCCAAGGACACACTTACACAATGGAAAGCACTTTTCACCAGGACAACAATTACCATTCACGAAAGGATAAGATAAACAAACAAAACTACATTCTAGTCATTTCCAAAGAGAAAAAGAAAATACCGAGACAATATCAAGAGGCTTTGGAGCATCTCTATCGGAACCAACAGAGGCAAGACCGGTTTGTTTGGCAAGGCTGTAATTGAAAGGAGAAGCCACAAGAGCAGCAATTCTCTTGCAAGCATATTGTATGTGATCAAGCAAAACCACCAAATCATCCTTCACGTGTATTCCTTCCTTCCCCACATACTCTAACAGTGTGAGAAACCCATCATCACCTCCAGAAGATGAAGAAGAACCACCCACAGCTCTAAGGGGTCTTAGCTCAGACCCAGAAGCTGAAGTCATTCTTAGTCTGCAGAAAGGGGTCCCCAAGGGACAGAGTTGAGATTTTGATGAAAAATTTTGAAGCTTTGGTCTGAAGCTTACAAGATGATAGAGTGGTGGCGTTGCTGCTGACTGCATAATGTGAAAAGTTATCTAACTATGAAATATTTTCATTTCAGCCAATTTAGATACTTCTTCACAAGTACTTCTAAAACAAAAAAAAAAAAAAAAAAAAACTCTCCTTACTTCAAAATTTTCTTTTATTTGCAGTCTTTTTATATTTCAAATATAAAAACACTCTTTAAAATTAAAGGGAAACCATTTTACTTTTTAAACTATTATTGCAAAAACATTTGTTACATTTAAAATAAATCACGAGTTTAAATGAGATTTTGATTTCTGATCAATTTTAATTTTAATCTTCTCTAATAATTTCGTTGTTGTTTTTCAAGAACACTGTCTAAATTAATTGTTTCATTTCATTGTTTAAAACGTTATTCGATGAAATTTTGAAAGAAAAAATAAAATAAAAATTTATTGAAGACAAAAAAAAAACTATTAAAAAATAATAAAAGGCCAAAATCATTTTCAATCTAAATCATATTATTTTTATATAAAAAGATTTGGAGCATATTTTTTCGTGCAGTGACTTTTGCGTTAATTTGGTCTCTACTGAATTAAGAAAAGATAGTATGAACATTTTTTATAATTTAAACATAAACATTAAAATAAAGTAAACCAATCTTTTTCCGGATACATATTTAAGAAAAATTTATCTTCACACCTAACCTTTTACTTTACAATCTTTTAACAATTCCAAATAATAATAAAATATTCAATTAAAGTATTCAATTAAAAATATAAATTAAATTATTAAATAAAAATTAATAAAATCAAAATTTGAGCAGTTATCAACTTATCATAGCTCATATATTTATTATACATCAAGAGTGTGTAAAGAGCGATGCACGATAAGGGTGAGTGGCTTGACGACGATCTCGATTTGAAGATTGGTGGGTAAGATAAAAAATGCATGATGTAATTGTCTAATACAAGAGAAGAAGAGGTAAAAGAGTAACTGAGTACCTAAAAAAAGTTTTTAAAAATGTAAAATAAATTTGGGTTAACAAGTAGGCGAAAGGGTTTCTAAAACTATAAAATAGATTTGGGTTATGTAAGTTTTTATTGCCTTCAAAATTTGTTTCTATGGAAATTTATATATATATATATATATATATATATATATATATATATATATATATATATATATATATATAATGTTAATAGAAGCGTTAATTTGTTCTTAATAATTAATATATTACTTTTGAATTCCCATACATATTAACTTTGATATTGTAGTTACGAACACACTAAACATGTATGGTTAAGATGATTAGGTTAATATTATTAATTCAAAGAGAGGTGATACCTTAACATCATTACTCATTTCGTAGGTCCAGTTCATATTCATATATATTATTTATATAATATTTTATTAGATAAAGTGATGTCAAATGGATGACAAAGATAAACAATAGTTTTAAAATAGTTTTACTCTAATTCAAAAGTAATAAAGTCAGATAAAATTAAATATTTATTAAATATTAGATATTGTTCTGTTAGGTACTTTTCTAACTCATAAAATTAGGGGTTCTAGATACTAGGTGAAGGAACCTTCATTGTGATCCTAAGGAAAATATTTCAATTTTATAAATAAAGGAACAAAACCATAAATACAGTATAATAGTCTTCTATACTTTTTATCTTTTAGTTAGAACGAGTATAATTTTCTAAGTATCAATGAAAATGTTAGAGATATCAAAAGCTCATTTTATTAATAAATTTTAAAAGAAATTAATAAAGACAAAAATAATACTAGAATTGTAGTATTTAGCATTTACTTAATCTTAAATTAAGTCATAATCATAAAATTATGCATATAATTACGAAATTGAACACTAATTAAGTATTAAGATGATTGAATAAGGTTAATCTGGGCTCATTCGGATAAAAAATTCATTAGAATTTAATAAATATATTGACATTTTTCAAGTATACTATTTATTGATCGTATATTTGTTACTTTTACTCACTTGGTGACTTGATCATTATATTATTTTTTTTCATCGACACTATCTCGTTTCTTGTAACAACATTTATTAGACTATCCTTGGGATGAATTTTAATCATTCTTATAATTATGTTGTTTTTTTTTTCGTTTAAATTTCAAATTTATGTTTTAAGCATAAAAAATATTATGTTTTAAGCATAAAAAATAGATGTAACTTAAAACAACATCTACTTAAATATGGATCATAAATATACTGTGATATAAAACTAAACATTACTTTAAAAATGTGTAGTAAACACATACCATTTCTTTTATCAAATCCAGACATAAGATTTGGATTAAAACGTGATAAAAATATAAAAGTGAATGAGTTTATTTTAATTATAAATTAAAGAAATCTACCATTCATAATATACTAAATGCATATATTATTTAAATAATGTTTTTTTTATACAGTTTAAACATTTTAGTCGCTACAAATAGAAGTTATCTTAATTTTATACTTGTTATTTTTTAGGCTTTGTAATTTTAGACGATAGATATATAGAAAAAAATTAAAATGTTTTACTTTATAAATAAATTAATTTTAAACAAAAAGTTTTATTTTATTTCATTATTTCTTTTAGAAATCATTAGATAGAAGTTTCTCTAAAACATATCCATGATTGTAAAAATCTACTTCACTATCACATTTGTTTGACTTTTCCACTTGACTGAGTCACGGATAACATTATGCAGATCACATGCATCACGTTATATACTTTTCTGCATTATTAAATAAAGATTTCACTAAAAATCTGTCGGTGTGACATATACACGATTCTTAGGCATCTCTGAAATCAGATAAGTGAAAACCAAAATGGTGTCACAGACAGTTGAACTCCTAAAGAAGGAGATTCCTTTGGAGCAGGAGTCAGTGGTTTTAGCTGAAGACACAGTAAATGGTCTTGTTCTTGTGGACATCATAAATGGTTTCTGCACAGTTGGTGCTGGAAATCTGGTATCTGCTTTAGATTCCTTTCAAATACCCTCATGTCTATGTGTGACTATGTGCGTGTGTTTCTTTTAAATATTCTTTTCTGGACCAAAGATTATAGATATATATGGATGAAATTTTCAGGCTCCAAGAGAACCCAATAGACAGATTCGGGGAATGATCAATGAATCAGCAAGGCTAGCAAGAGTGTTCTGTGAGAAGAAATTGCCAGTTATGGCTTTCCTGGATTCTCACCATCCTAACAAGCCAGAGGATCCTTATCCCCCTCACTGTATTATTGGCTCTGATGAATCAAATCTAGTTCCAGGTGACCAATTAATTAGTTATTCACATATTTTCATTTTGGAATGATGTTTATTACTCCTAAAAAAGTTATCAACGCTCTATATCACACTTTTTTTGAACTTTTTTTTTTACTTCTAGTTGAAATTTATTAGATGCTGTGATAGGTTTAAAAGTTCCACGTTGTTTAAGAGTTGAGATGAAGAATAGTTTACAAACATGATTCTTCCTCTACTTACCTTCTCTCTCATCTCATGCCATGTCTTGTTATTTATGGCTCACAGAGTTAAGATGGCTGGAGAATGAACCCAATGTAACAATAAGAAGAAAGGATTGTTTTGACGGATATTTGGGTTCAATAGAAGAAGATGGCTCTAACGTTTTTGTAGATTGGGTGAAAAAGAATAAGATAACAACTGTGAGTGTTTATTTATTCTAATGCTTACTTAGGCATGAAGATGTGAACTCATTTTCTTAAAACCATTGACTTACTTAGCTTCTATCTCGGTGAAGCTGTTGGTTGTAGGTGTGTGCACAGATATCTGTGTTCTAGATTTTGTATGTTCCACAATGTCAGCAAAAAACCGTGGTTTTCTGAAGCCTTTAGAAAATGTGGTGGTGTATTCACGTGGCTGTGCTACCTTTGATATCCCTCTGGAAGTAGCCACAAATACCAAAGGAGCTTTGGCACATCCACAGGTACATGAGAAAGAATGTGCTTGCTCTTCACGATGTGCAAAAGTTAAGGCATATATTTAATGCATTCTGATGATGTATGTGCATATGCAGGAGTTTATGCATCACGTAGGGCTGTATATGGCTAAAGAACGGGGAGCCAAAATAGCAAATGAAGTGTTAATTGGTGCACCTGAGAAGGTTTAATAGAGAACCGTGTTGTGTGATGTTTTTCAGGTTATGCTTGGAGTTTGGCGAGTACTTATGAATTATGATACATTAGATGAAGAAGGAAAAATTATAGCTTTGCTAATTAAAGTTATTTGAGCTCTTTCGACTTTACACATGTTCTCTGCATGAGCTGTGTAATGATACTTATATATATATATATGGTTGGTCCAATACGTTATAAATGATTGTGTACATATCATCATATATAGAGTATAGTCATGTCGAAGTTAGACAAGATTTATTCATGTCGAAGTTAGACAAGGTTTATTGCTAAATAAAGTTAGCTTGTGTTTGATCTAGAGATTTCAATCACTCCAAAAAAATTTGAAAAAAATATGATATTTGAATTATTTATAATTAAATTCTTTTAATTTTTAAATATAATAATTGAAATATTTTATATTTCAATATTTTACGTTAAAATTTCACTAAAAAATATTGGTCAAATTTAAATATATATTTGATAATTTAAATATTAGATAATATTTAATAATCTAAAGATAAAAGTATTAATACTTTTTAATATTAGGTAATATTGACAATTTACTCCATTCAACAACATAAAATGATCTAGTTACAAATTTTCATATTATAATAAATAACATAAAAGTACAATACATAAATGGGATTTACCCAGAATTACAATGTGAATGTGTATTCTTTTCAAGATATTCAATTTATATTTATAATGTCAAACAATATTGAGTTTTACTTATAAAAAAGAAAGATAAATGATAGGTATAAGTCATCGTATTTTTATTTAATATATATGCTTTACAATCTTTCATCATCTAAACAATACGTCTTTCTAACCTCATTTTCAAATCCTATTCAACATTCAGTCATTCAACATCTCTCTATCCCCACTTGCTACTTCCTGCAATTCGAGATGGCTATTGTAGCAGCAGCATCGCCGGCACGGCGTTTTGGCCTTCCTCCTCCCTCCTATGCTTCAATGTCTGGAATCTTAGAGTTAGGTTAGGTGTTTTGAAAGAGGTAGAGATTGGAAAAAAAAGGGTCAAAGAGAAAATAAAAAGTGAAAGAAAACCTCAATCATTGATTTAGAGAAAGGTGATCTAACGGTTTTGAGAGTCTCTCAATGTGGGAGATATACCTGACTAAATTTCCATGTTAGCCTTCACCTATCTTCAGTTTTCCAAACAAGAGCTCTCAGCTAATTTTCATTCCCACCACATTTTCTCTTTCCTGAAGAAAGTTTAATTATGCATTCAATGAAAGGTATGAACTAACTGGGCATAATCCCCCAAGCTCATCCGCAGCTCAGGCAGGGATGGAAAGAAGGCAACTACGGTTTTGTCATCAAATCAATTCAATTATGTATTCAAAATTTTGGCTTCATATTTTCGGGGGACCTTCAATATGTTGACTAGATATAAGAGTTAATGAGGAAGCTAATACTAAAAACCAAGTAAGAAGACAAAATTGTTATGAAAATCTCGACGTAAAAGAAAGAACAATGATATTATGAATTTTATGATACATGGGAATATATAAGAAAATTAGGAACAATGTACAAAGTTGATAGAGATTCCCTGAACACTACACCTCCATAAAATTTGGAATGAAGACTAGTACATTGTTCTTTAGTGCTGATATTGTGAATCCCTCTTCAGTCTATAGTTAGTCAAGCTACAGCTACCAAGCTTAAGATACCACAGTCATTTGAGTTCTAGACAAGTAGCCCAATGCTCAGTGTCTGCTACTCGGCAGAAAGCTAGTGGTGAAGATATTTTATAGCTGTAGATCAAAGTCAGATCGAAAGAGAAACAAGAAAATCAACCAATCAGAGAAAACTCATCACTGAAATAAAGAATCATGAAACACCTACATGTTGTTGAAGTGAAGAAAATGGATACCTTAAATGGAACCCTGCAGTGATTGATGATATCTTCCATTGAAGCAAAGTTTTAGCATTCAACAAAACCTAGAACCTATTGAAAATAGAAACATCTTCTATTACATATTAAATAAGCTTCACACATGAAACCTTTACCAATTTAAATATTTAGAATCACCCACACACTTCATGACAATTCCAACATGGCAATTCCACTGGAAACCAAAACCAAAAATATACAGTTAAAAAAAAAGAATTTACCATTTACCAACCCAGCAATCAAAATTTGAAACAAGAATTTCCATTTTTATATATAGTTCTCTGCTGTCTACTGACCAAACTTAAAGATTCGTATTAAAAAAGAGTAAATAATTACTGATTATTTTATAGCCGAAGTTACTTTCAATATATAACAATACAGCTGTAAATGTGTAATAGGGACTAGAGTATTACAACAGAGTATTTAAGACATGTATGGATTGGTGGTAAAGGGTAGAATGTAAAGGGACGAAGTGGAAGGAGAAACTATTCCATTGGGGAGTTTGAAAAAATAGGAATGGAACATAATGGAAGAAGATGGATTATAATCCATTTCATCCATGGCTTAACCCTAATTTTCTTCCCCAAAATTTGGGGTGCACTTGATGGAACAAAGCTTTTAGATCTTACGAAAACTATTTTATCTTTATTAATTTTAACCTAATGATGAACCTTATACGACAATATATTTAAAAAAGGATAATGTGAGAATTGAAAAGTTATAATCTATTCAATTTCAATCACTAGTCCAAACATAGCCTAGGTTTCACATTGGATAGTAAGAGTATACTCACAGTACTTAAGAGGGGGTTCTCCATGTGCGTGAGGGCTTATCAATGTGTTACAGAAGTTTCATTATTTAGTAATACAAGAAAAGCAAACCTCAAGAGTTTCATGTTTCCCATTTCAAAGTTTTCAACTTTTCTTCTGGACTTACACGGTATCCAGATCCAGAGCTTGGATGAGACAACCAACATCATGATCCATTGTCAATGGCAATGAAAAGTCTCATACCAAATTACCAATTACTCACAAAGTTTCATGCTTGTTGGTAGCCTGTACAAGGCAGTGATTTAGAGGTTATTTGCATTATCTTTGTCATTCTTTGCATTAGTAGGCGCCAAAGCATTATTTTACACTTTTAGTAGGAACTCAGGACGCCCGTCACATCCTACGATACTATCTTCACCCCTCCCAGTCCAAAATTAAATTTCAATTTTGACAACATTGTTTCTATTTTTTTCTTAATAAAAGACTCAATTTAAGCATCACGGTAGATTTTAACATTTCAACTATGCTCACATCCCAAAACTCACCAATCATTTGGCATCACATGAAAAAATATCATTAAATTAAAACAAAAGAACAAACAATAAAAAGCATGGGGAGACCACACCAACACAGACAAAAAAGAACAAACTCCCTACAAAGGAAACAAAGAGAATTGAAACATATTATAAAAGAAAGTCTAGCTTCATGCAATCAGATAAAGTAGAATACCAGACAAACTCAACTCCACTCTCCACATCTAAATTAGTCAATCTATTTGCACGACTATTACCATTCCTAAAGATGAGTTATTTTAAAATCCATAGCATCATAAATCTGCACGCACTTACTCCATCTAAATCTGCATGCACTTACTCCATCTATCTTTAAGAATTTGAGAAATGATATGAGTAGAACTAAATACTTGACAAAACAAAAAAAAGTCATACTCCAAACAAAGTTTTTGAAAACCCTTCAATTGAGTACATTCAATAGTACAAATGATACTCATGACCTTAGCTTTATGCTAAATACCCAAGAAAGCTGAAAAACTACCTAGGTATTCACCATGGCTCCCTAAAAATACCTTCACAAGCTGCAAAACTAGAAGCACTTCTATCAACTTCATTGGTATTGACTTTAATCTAACGAACTTCAGGAAAACACAAAAAAACTTACACACGAGACAAGACTTTTCCAGTTTTAGTGTTAAAACCATTGTTTCTATTTGTATATTAAGTAATAAATTTCTGTGAATGTGTTTCTATAAACTTCAGAAAAACAAGATATGGCGTATTGCTTGAAAGATTAGCTCTAATCTAAGCAACCTGATTTTATATCATAATTACAGTGAAATTAAGTGCATATGATTCAGAGATTAGATAATGTATTTACAGTAAGTTTCCTATTCTTAATACGTACAGGTAATCAAATGCTAATAAACATGGAAATATGAAAACTAGTTAAAAAGGAAGCAGGAAAATCTAATCCAAACAAATCATAATTCGTGCATTTTCAGTTTATTTTTCAAACAAGGTTACATAACATACGCTACAAATTAAGGTCTTCTGGAGTTTACTTTATTTTTCTTTTGAATGAAAACAAAATGCTCTCAACTAGTACTACAGTTTAATTAGGGAAATCCATAGGAAAGAAAAAAAATGGTATTTTTCGACTTAGACAAAGCAACAAAAAATGCCAAGCAAATACAAAGTAGAAAATAACATCGAGAAGAGCTCTTCATTTCTTCTTTATGTTCTAACTAACAAACATACATAACCTAAAGTAGTCTTGTAAAACTCAAGCCAGTTACCGACTCAGAAAGGTCAACAATTCATCCACGAGCAACATAAAATTCAATAAATATAAAAATATTGTTAATAGATTTTTTTTAACATAATTATCAATTTTATGCTATATGGGAAATTGTGTCTATTGTTTTACATATATAGATATAAATTTATATATATGATAACAAAGAAGAGAGAAATATTTAATACATAGAGTAAGATATTTACTCATTTAACACTTGCTAGCAATAAAAACGATGGAAAACTTTGCTTATGTGAGTTATGTACATAATTCTATAACTTGGATTGGATATTGACCCGGCCATCTAATCAGGTTAAGGGGTCACCAATCAAACCAAGTATGAGCTACAGAAACTACGGGTCCATTCTATTCATTCACATCAAAATGACTTTCTCTTCTTGCATTTCAAAATTTGATTTTTTTTTTTTCTTGCAATACTATGTTTTTACAGAGAAAATTTTAGGCTCATCCAGCTTGGTTCTCTCCGCTTTGACGTAAGTGCAAGAGTTTCATTCCCCATTTTCACATACAATTCAATTTCAATGAATCATTTTATTATTATGCTCAACCTTTTCAAGCTCATGCATTGTAATTGCCAACAAATTGCTCAGGCCATGAACAATGAAACATGGGAGAAAGGGAGTTTCCTTCAGCTTGGTTCTCTCTTTTTTGACACAAGGGCAGAGTTTCATTCCCCATTTTCACATTGAATTCAATTTCAGTGAATGCTTTTATTATTTTGGTCAACCTTTTCAAGCTCATGTATTGTGCTAATTGCCAACAACGTGCACAGGCCCTGAACACTGAAACATGGCACGAACAATGAAACATGGCACAAAGGGAGACAGGAAAAGCCATAAGGATTCTAGAATATTGAGGGTTCTTTGAAGTTTGGTTTTGGTGTGGCTTTCAATGAGTTCCTCATTCCCCAATTCCCAGCCATCACTAATTAGACTACCACAACAAACTTCACCATATCATTGGAGGATTTGCCAGTTGCAGGCTTGTATGGTCCCAATCAGCTTTTGACCAACTGTATAGGATCCAACCCAGAGCTTTGAACAGACTGATTCACCAATTTTCCAGTTCAGTCCGTTCATACAATTATGTGTGAATCATTAATATGCAACAAGAGAATATAGGTAAAGGGTATACAACAATGAACAATATAGCCAAACATAAAGTTTGAATATTTTCGACAAATTCTATAAGAGAATTGAATACATAGAGAAGTGAAAAGAAACAATCAAGAAGTTCTTATAAAACAAGACCAAGTTGCTTGGATGCTATCCAAATTTATAAGAGTGGTCTGTGGGCTTCTGCATGTGTACTGTTTTAGTTGAGTCAGTTCACAAAAATGACCCCCAACCCAACTGAATGCTTAACAGTAGTCAGTTATGGATTATTTTATTAGTTACAGAGAGCACTTTGATAATATCTTGTGATTGTTCAGTTCAGAGATAACTTTTCAATATAGAGACCCTTTCCTCTTTATTTTCTCCAGCATTCTTACTTTTTCACTTTATTTGAATCTCTACTTCCCACAAAAGTCAAAAGAATTGTAGTAGGCTCAGTTACATGCCTATTACATTAATTAAATCCATGAATTATCTGTAAGTGATAAAATCAAAACATAACAAAACTAGAGCAGGAAATAGGCTAGGGTAGGTTTTGCTTATAAGTCAGGTGTATTATTTATCAGACCATTGGCTTTAGTCTGGCCTATTTCCTATCATAACTTCTTTTTGCTTGGCCTTGCATGTTCATGAAAATGTAAAAGCTCGGAATGCTTTGAAAGCCTATTTAATAGCCTACATTACATAATCTTCAAATAGGATTGGGCGTTTTAGGTTCCAATTAAACCCAAGCTGTAGCAAATGTTATTATACATTACATAAATTGTAAAAATAATAAATAGTCTGGTCATTAGGCTAATATGCCTTATTAAAAGCCTAAACCCTGGTCGGGCTTCATAATAAGTAAGGCAGACCAAATTTTACTATAAATACAAGCATTTTGTTCCACATTTATATCATTTGTACACAAATTTTATATGTTTCACATATTTATTATTCACTTAACAATATGATTTTCTAGATTGCAAGGAAAAAAAAAAATCTTATGCAGCAAAGAAAAATCCATCAGATACAACTTCTTGACACATGGATCTTTAATGAGAACTTACACTGAGAATCTGAAGAAAGAATTTACAAGTCTCTGATATTATGAACAAAACCCTATTGTTGAAGCCTAAGCCGATTGAAGAAGACCAAAAAATGATACTCAGGGGCCCAGTACACAAATCCAACAACTGGGCCCGCTTTTAGGTGCTGCAAAAATCAACAAAAGCCATGTTGCAATTAGAAACAATTGCACAAAAGTAAGAAAGGATAATTTCAGTTGAAATTACAACAGCAAAAGGATTAAATGATAAAACAAGATTGAAGAATACAAACCTTTCCATCGAGAATCACAAGTTCACCATCAACCCATCGGGGATTTTGAAACCCTGGCTCGGCCAGCCTCCCTTCACCTTTGTAGCGAGCAATCTGAAAATCACAACAATATCAAAGTAGAATACAGAAAAATAATAATCACTTCTTTATACTGAATTAACACCAATTTACTAAAAATTTGTGAAAGGGAGAGGAACAGAGAGTTAACATCCTCAAGAAAGTTCTGTACCACGCCAAACTCTTCAGGTATTATCCCTTTATGAGGCAGTTGATACCTCTTTCCAATTTTTGCACGGAATGCCACCTAAGGTAAAAGAACATAAAAAATGAGATTAGCATGATGAGAAACTTAGTATCAAAAAGAGAATGCAAGTCTATTGCAGAAAAAAGTACAAAACTATCTCAGTTTATGTTAAACTTAGTCAATATAAGTTTCCCAAAGAAAAAGAAAATTGTATCCAGCAAATACTCATAATGAAGGTAAATAATATAAACTATTGCTATCAAGCTCACAGTGACACATCATATGTCTCAACACTACTATCTTATAGTTTTTGCAAGTACGACTAAAAACTGCATTTTCCACAAATACAGAGGTTGCTAATTCAACACCTCACAAAATAGTAAAGCATGCAGATGAAAAAACAATTATTGCTTTAATAAAGTTTACAATATTACCTGGCCAGCTGGTACATACGGATCTCCTGTTAGCTTTAAAGCTTCTACATACTCATAAAACTCAAGATCTGAAGGTTCCTTGGCTCCATTGTCTTCTTGCCACTGTCCAAATCTTCGTTTTAGATGAATAACTTCAGAGGAGTAAAGTCCATGTGCCCCAATGTACAGACCTGATAAAAATACATTCAGCACCTTGTAGTGACCAAATTGACAAATTCTATAGAAAATCACCATTTAAGGGATCACGAGAAGTTGGTATTTCGATGCGATTGAAAATGGTTGACCCAGATAATTGGTGATGGTTTTGAGCCTGACTTAGAGTGAGATTTATCAATTCTCCCACCTCTTTCAGCACCTAAAAGATTAAAGCAAACCATTATAGTCTAAGCAACTCATGGATAGATTCAATAAGGATATTGAATTTTGAAAAAAAATAGTTTGCAATATATATTCAACTACTTATACTACCTTTGATGGTATCTTTCCCCTGCCAATAAATTTAGCAAGGTCAAAAATAACATGATCAACTCTTCGACGACCTTGAAACTTAGCTGATTTATCAGATGAAGATTTTCCTTTGTCAAGACCAATATGCTGATTGACTTCTTTTTCAACAGTGAACGAAAATGAACCATAGCCCTTCATATCCAGCTTAGCAGGAACTCGAAGGAAATCTCTAGTGGATAGATTACCGGAAAGTTTCTGAACAAGACCACCAATGGCAATTTTGACAGCAAATTCATTCTGTTCTTCACGCCCAAAAGTTCCCAAACCAGCATTTACTTCAATCTCATCATCTCCCTCCTGCTCAGTCTCAGACTTAATATCTTCCAGTTCTAAACTTTCTGTATCTTGTTCTTTCTCTTTGTCTTCGTCTTCATCATCATCATCATCTTCATCCTCATCCTCATCTTCATCCTCATCTTCATCTTCATTGTTGTCTTCGTCATCTTCTTCTTCATCTTCATCTTCATCCTCAATTATCTGCTCAATCACATCAGATAGATCTGTGTCTACTTTCTCTGGAGTTATCACCTTGAAAACCTTCACCTTTACCCCAGGAATCATATCTTTCAAGACATTCTGAAATCCAGGCATTCCCTCTGTTGGATCAGAGCCATCATTTCTATCATCACCATTTTCTGGATCTTCAGTACTCACAACAAACAACTCACTTTTGTCTTCAGTAGATTCGACTGAACTCAGTCTCCCAGTAGCATCCAATGTTTTAGAAGACGTTGTTGGGGGTCCATGGAAGGCCCCTCTTCGCTTTAAGTACACAGCCTGAAAATCAAAAGAATATCTGTTGTAGTATTGCTATTGGATAACTATAAAGACTGTGCTACATACTAGTGTTACTAAAATTACTTCTAGAAAAATAACTAATACAATTTTTAGTATACTTTACAATAGCTATTGGACAATATGCGTATTACTGCTCTCTTTCATATGTATGCTCTCTTTCATATGTAGGTGGCATTCTTCATACTTAATTGTACAAAACAAACCATCTTTATCTCTTCTTACTCAAGTTCAGTGGCAATTTCATTTAATAACCTTATCAATCAAATTAATAATTGTCTCTCTCCTAATTGCATTCTCATAAATTTCTCTCTTAATAACTACCAACCAAACCTTTAAACCTTCTTCTCTCCTAAGAAATTTTATCAATTAAAAATACATTAATCTTATTTAATCAATAATCCTTACATAATTTCAGACATCAATGATGTTAAAAAGTTTACATGCCATGAACTGTACATGCTTGACATTTATTATTATTATTATTATTATTGTTATAATATTAATATTAAATGATAGAGAAAATTTATGGAATTTTTATTACAATTTTAAAAATAATTCATTATTTTTTTGTTTAAAAGTAAATTACTGTATTTTTAATTTTTATAAAATAATGAGAAATGCTCAAGGTTGGTAGATATGGAGAAATATTTATATGGTTGCAATTATTAGTATGGAAGATAAACAATTACATATTTAACTACCAGTTTTTTAATTACTAAAATGTAGGAATTTAACTGCTTTAAGTTGAGTAAAATTTGGTTGTTTTTTTTTCCTAATAACACTGTGTAGATGTTAACCTACTAAACATGAAGGACAGTAGGTTAGCATATCTCTTAAAAGAATGTGCACTTCAGGTCACACACACCATAAATTTCTAAAAATTTCATTTTAACTCATCAAATATAGACCACAGGTACAAGGTCAACAATAAATTAGTTTAGCCCATATTTTGATTCCAGAAGAATACAAGTTAAAATGCCAAAAACCACCTTTGTATTTAGGGAAACTCAGCATGAAGCCATGAGCTCAAAATAATTAAATGGAGGCACCTTAGATCAGAAATTTCACTAATCTGAGAATGTATGTCCATTGAAACTTAAGACAACGTGAAGCTCCAAACACTAGGAAGTAACACTGCTCAAGTGTGTTTGAATCTACCATTAACACTACAACAAAAAAATCCAACATAAAAGTGCTCCATTATTAACAATTCAACTCAGCACCAACCCACCACTACTCCAAATTGGTTGCTTGATATTCCCCCCAACCGTTCATAAGTTTTAGAACAGCTAATCTACCAGCAAATTATAAACCTCATTCATAATTAAAAGACATTAGTATTTGAAATAAACAAAAAGTTGAAACTTAATATGGATTCTGAACTACATGCAATATGCTTCATTCTTGAATGCAATCCCACTTTCTATTCCATCATCCATGGGTATTCTAAACTGAATAATTAGCAGAAAACTTGTTTGACAGTAAACATAGAAGGTGATCCTTAGCATACCCATATATTAAGATTTTACATAAGTGAACAGAACCATACAGCACAATGTTTTGTTTATGAAAACTTGTAATTTAGATCAAATTTTAGAGAAGATTGCTTGCTGTTTATATAGTAAAGATCCAGCATAAGTAATACAAATTATGGATTCAGTCAAGAAGAGATACCTGTGACTTGAATTCACCTTTTTTATCCATCCTAAGAAAAAATTCAAACAGAGGAATGCCAGCTGCAGATGTTGCAAGTTGCCTAGAAAAATATAGTAAAGGGGTTAACACCAGAAAGCCACACAAGGTAGTAGCAGGCTCACCTAAAATATCTCATGTATAGATATTCCTTGAAATTTATCAAAATATTAAAACAAGGCAAGTAAATATAAATTAATTCCATAAGAAAGATTTCATGCAAAGAAAACGCCACTGAAAATATCTGTACCCATAAATCTATACGAAGAATGAATGTATACAACTTTATCAAATAATAATGTGAGCATAGCAAGTAGATTCATACAATTCACCATTAAGAATCCCCATAGTAATAATTGTTTCAAATTTCAATATTATTTAGTGCCAAAGAAGGAATGACAACTAACTGTTAGCTCATCAAATTGGTCAAAAGTTACAGCTACTGTTTCCTGTAGCAATTTAAAATTAATTCCGGCTATAATTTCAAAAGACAGTCAAAGACAAGGTTAGTAAAGATAGACAAATTAGACTCATTAGTTCATTACTGAACAGAAACAATTGAAACGATGAGGCTTGAAGGCAAAGCAATGCAATCCTGTCATAGTTACACCATTCAACAAACTTCTCTAAGATTAGAATAACTATACCATTATTCCCTAACAATCCATCCTTTTATCTTAGTTTATGAACATGTGAATACAAAATATGTAAATTAAGTTCAGTCCCGCATACAGCTATGCTGTTGTTATCATGCAGAAAATGTTAAAAGAACATCGTAATAGAGAAAGATGTTTCATTTCAACTCATTATAAAATTATCCTGTGAAGTGTGAACACACAGAATTGAGAGAGAATATTGAAAGGTTAACCAAACTAATAAGGTGGATGGCAAGAAATAGGCCAAACTGAATATGTTTAGTCTTTTGTTGAATTAGACAATAATACGCATAGCTGATTGACAAACATATCTTAATCTAACTGGGGGACAGTTGGCTAATGCAATTTCGCACTGTTTTGAATACATATAATACGCAACCTCTAACAACAAGGGGAAAAATAGGTTGAGGAAGAAATCTAACTAGTAACTAGCTGATCCCCCAGTACTATTATTTTTTATGCATAAAGGAACTAAGGCTACAAGAGTATAAGCACATAAGCTGGTCCATTTTCCCAAACTTTTTTGAGTTCATATGCTGCTACAATAGAGATTTATGAATTATAAAGCACTTACAATCTTTGACCATGTTTGGATGAGCTTATTATATGAATTCATAGACCCACAAAAGCTACTTTGTGGCTAAGACTAACAGAAAAGATAATCATAAAAATAGGTTAAATTAATCCTAACAAAAGATCACAGTTCCTACGTTTTAGTTTCATGTTGGGAATAATTAGAAATGATTGACAATCACAACAATAATTAAGTCATTCCTCCTAACAGAAGGTGGAGGAATTCTAAACCTAAATATTTTAGACACATTCACATAAGTCATTCCTCATTAGCACAAAGCATAAGTAGTGGAGCGCCTCCTTTAGTCCTATACCGACTTAGGTTTTTTTTTTTCCAATTCGTGAAAGGCAAAGAGCCTACCGCACTTTTATCATCAACATAGAGAAATTACCTAGGACTATAACTCCTTGCCACATATCTTCCATGCTCAGGAGTTATTCGAATAATTAGACCATGTGGATCATTAACATCTTCAGAAATACCAGCCCACCAACCCACCTACATGAGCAAATACACGTCAATTCAAAAATACTTCTACTGAATATTGATAAATTCAAGAGATATAAAAATAAAATTATAAATCAAATTCAGATGTTTAAAGGAGTGCAGTTTATTGGTGGAGCATTCAGCACTAAAATGTCACATCAAGGCAGTAATCTGTTTGAAAAAATATAAAGGATGAAATCCGCCAACTCATATGCAAATGAATTAGAACCATCACAAAAACCAATTTGACAATGCGCCCTAAAATCTAAAAACACAATAATAAATAAACCAAGCTTGCTCACAAATGGATTTTTATTTGCTATCTTCTAATATTGACTGTCATTAGATTACACGGCCAATAGCAAGGTCTAAGAATAAATTCACTTTAAATGAACTCCTAACGACTAATGAAGTAGCAAGGGAAGTCTTATCTTGATGGTTCAAAGAAATTTTCAACTAAGTTACAGTGATTTAAGCAGAGCTACAAAAGTATTGCTAGGGTTACCCTTTGACATTACATCTGACATTCTATTTCCACCACAATGCAAAGATATTCACGCAAGTTGCATTAAACAAATTCTATCAGAACTCACAAGTCCAGCGCCAGCTTTATCCCTTAAGAAAGCTGCATCACCATACCGCTCCTCTTTTATGGCTCTCTGAAAGTTTCGAAAATATACAAACAGATTTAAAATGTATATACGAATGGGGTTGTGAAAAAAAAGAAACAAAATAGCCAGTATTGGCTATCAAAGGAGCATGATGTGGTCAAAATTCTTACGTTGAGATAAGACATCACTCTTCCAACACTGTCATTGTTAGCTGCAGCTGCAAAAGCCACCTTTAGCCTGGCAGCATCTTCGTAGTCCTCCAAATACACAGCCCGACTTAACTGAGACTGTAAAACACAAAAATCTGTCAGCAATTAATTCTAACTAAACCAAAAGTTCAGGCAATGATTAGACTTATACAAGAGTTCAAAATATAAGAAATCCAACTTTAAGTATGTCGCGGCATACTTTATACAATGGACACGTAAAACAAGTTTGATAGCATTAACAATAGGTTCCTTCATGTAATAAACAATAACTTGCAATTAAATTTTGCCAAAAACATATTAACTGTTAACTGAAAGCAAGCAAAGATTTGTAACCTGGAAGCACATCAAACTTAGGGAACACTTTCATCTTCATTTTAACGAATTCCATCCGTCAATTAAAAGAAACACCAAAGCTTATGAGAAAAAGGCAGAATGCCTAATTTAAGCGAAACAGTGTTGATTAAGTAAAAGACGCTAGAGTATAAAAATACTAGAACTGTAAGCTTTGAACGCTGTCGTCGTTTCCACACACGAAAATTCCTTAGAAAATAAAGTCAGTTTTCCCTCGACGAATCCAGAAATCCGCATTAACATCGATTCACGATAAAAAAAAAGTTACACGTAATCAGAGGTCGCGAATTGAAAATAAATCCGAGGCAGGAGGCGGTGCACCTTGAGAATGGAGAGGAGACGCTCTTGCTCGTCGATTTCCTCGAAATGCCGGCGCCAGCGATCCCAATCCCAATCCTCGTCGAGGCCAGCGGCGCGGCCACGATCTTCGATGGCGTTCCCGAAGGACTTCCAGTAAGAATCGACGCGCTTGGCGACCTCGGAGAAGTGGTGCAGCAGGGAGTCCCAACCGCCTCTGGCGCCGGTGCGGTCGTCGGAGGAGAGGCAGCGGCAGGAGGAGAGGGAAGGGAAGGGAAGCAGCGAAGGCGTCCGCGCGGGAAACGGAACGGCGAGCTTCTGGTTAGGGAAGGTGAGGGTTGGAGCGCTGATTGAAGCCATGAGAGAGAGAGAGAGAAAGAGAGTGAAAGCAAGGAACGAAGAACGAATGGATATGCGTGTGAAGTGTGTGTGTGTTTGAAGGAGATTGGGGGGAATATGCTGTTGATGTTGTTGCTAAATGGTGAGGTGATAGATTATTGTTGTTGAGTTGTGAATAATGAGAATGTGAAGTGAATGGGAAGGAACATGAGGCTCAGAACTTGGCTGTGAAAATTTGAGGAACGGATCTTCATGCCTCCATAGATTTTCTAGCACAAGGGGATAAGGATCAATTTTTTTTTTCTTTTTCCTCTCTTCTTAGTTACCTTTTTTTTTCATTTATTTTATTTTTTCTTTTAACGGTTGGTGTTCATAGGTTTGGCTTGGGTCAATGGGTTGTCGTTCAAAAAGGTAACAACATTTACCTACAGGTGGCACTAAGCAAATATTTTATCCCATAATAATCATGGTTAGGCGCATACCAGCTACAAAGCTTAATTAACATTTTTAATTTAAAGTTTAACGATTTTGTTAACATATAAAATTAAAAATTTTATCTTCAATTTATAAAAATATCTCAAGTTTTGTTTCATTATTCGTGAATATTTGAAAGAAAAACCGTCGTAACATGTTCGGAGAAAAATTCGTAACAATTTTTAAATTGGAAAGTAAAATTTACTAAGAATATTTTAGAAAATAAAATTTGTGATATTTTAAAAATTTGAGAGTAAAATTAAATCTCTGTAGTTGAATTTCATGTGAAAAAAAATAAGTTCTAACATTTAAGGGAGTAACCTTGTTAAGTAATTAAGTTTCTTCTACGCAAGTAATTAAGTTTTTTAAGAGTTTAATTTTGCTGCATTCAGTTTAAAAACTTCTGCACTGTAAATTATTAAAAAATTATTTTAAATATAATTTTAAAATAATTATTATAGTGAAATATATCATATATTTCGGTATGAGATTTTTGTGACTATAACTTTGTATATTGTCATTAATTTTAATTGAATTCTGATACACTTATTGTCTAGGTCATTGAATTGAAATAATATTTAAAATAGTTTTCCATAATTTTCCGTAAGTACACATTTACAAGACAAGGAGCATAATTTAGCCTATAGGCAACCAAGAATGAGAAGAAAATCATTTGATCGTCATTGAATTAATACTCCTGGGGAAAAAATTACAGTATTAATCGAAAATCATGTCAAATATGACTTAAATTAATTGTTATAAAAGTTAGTAATTTACAGTAATTCTAATTAAATTTTTAAAGAGTGCTTCCATAGTTTTCTTAAACAGCCTTTGAAAACAACTAATTATTATAAGTCTAAGTGCACCAAATCAAACAATGATGCATTTTGAACCATTGAGAGCAGAATCTGATACATCAGAATTTAAGGTTGTTTGCATTGGTTATAGTACAGAGCCTGAACCATAAGCAGTGAACACATTGTTACAACACAGTTTACGAGGCATTTCTATGCAACAAGGGGTCACTGATGACTTGTGGCTCAAACTCTGGTTTGACATAGCGGGCGAGTGTGTCTGCATATAACTCGTACCTTGAAGTCATTCTGAAACCCCACTTGTCCTTCAACTGTCTACACAAGTTAAGGTCCATGTCTGTTATTAAAAGGCCATCCCTGTTACGAGATAGAGATGGCGTGCATGATGCATCAGGTGCTGAAACATGACTCGACCCATAAAAGTGCCCAAAATCTGCATGTGCCGGCTTTCCATCACCAGAAGTAAATGGATTGGGGAATGTCTCAGTCCCAACGCGATTGATTGAAGCAACAAAGTAACTATTAGCTATTGCAGCATTACGTGCCTGACAAACAAACACAACACTTTCAAGCCATATATATTCTTGTGCTGATATGATATGAAAGTACAAAATTTGTCTGTTTCCAAATTTGGTAAGCACAATTTAGTGAAGTCCAATTTTCTTATAGTCACTTGTGAACAAAGATCATGCTAAAAATGTCAAACTATATAATGTAGCATCAAATTATAGGAAAGGATATATAATCCATTATGCTGTATAAAATAAAAGAACCAGAAGCAATAAAAGTTAAAAAAGAATTTAGCATGTGTTCCTGTTATATAAAGGGACTAACCTCTATAGGCCACATTGGTTCGCTGAGTTCACCAACAGTAGCAGAAGGGTTGAAAACGATCTCTGCACCATTCAATCCAAAGGCTAACCAATTCAAAGGATGGTGCCTACCATAACATATATTAATGGCAATCTTTCCAAATGCTGTTTCGAATACAGGGTGGCCAGTATTTCCTTCCATATAGTATGTGCTCTCGTTGAAGTCCCCAACTCTAGGTATGTGGTTCTGCCAAATGTTAACTGTGTTCATGAGATAGATGAAAGAGAGGCTTCGGACATTAAAATTAGATGCAGAGAGCTTAAGGCAATTACCTTCCTGTGTTTCCCAATTATATTGCCGTGATTTCCAATTACAACGGAAGTGTTCCATATAACCTCTCCATGGCTAATATCCCTCTCAAGAATTGAACTTATAATGACCATGTTATATTTCAGTGCAAAGCTTTGTAGAAATTTTGTTGATTCTCCATCAACAGGTTCTGCAAATTCACACCATCTTTTCTCTCGAGTGCAGAAGGCAAATGGCATCATCCATGCCTCCTGCAATGGAATTAAATGAAAACGTTTCAGAGTTTCAATCAACTGTGTGAAATCAACTGCCAAATGCTCATACATAAGAAACCTACTTGCAAGCATAATATGTTCACTCCAGAAGAACCGGCAGCTTCAATTATTGGCTGTAGTTTCTCTAAGATAGCCTTCTTTTGGTCTGCAAAGTGAGCAGTGGTTGGAAGGGCAATGGAGTTCTGAATCAAACCAACCCTCACTACTCGAGGTTGCCTTAATAGTTCTTTGTCAGCAGAAAAGGAAAAGGCCTGAAAATAAACCAGATTAAAGTTCAAAATGAACTGTTAGAATTTCTATATGGCACTTCACTCTAAGAAAATCAATGACTTCTTAAAAAGAAGTTGAACACACATGCACAATCAAGTTAACTTGATCCACCATTCTTTTCATTTGTACTAAATGAAAAACAATCATTATGGGGAAAAGTGGATTGTATCATACCTGGAGGTCAAAACCATGCTCCAGAGAGAGGGCAGTTGCAGATTCAGGGAGAGCAATTGTTTCAACTGCTTTTCCACAATTAAGCCCAGTAAGCAAACGGCTAACTTCCTGCAACACAGTACACAGCAAAAAATGAAAATTTAACATGTGAATGATGCAAGCACCGACTGATGAAACTAATTTAGAAGAAAGACACAAGATCCATTTTCTGTAAAGCTAGAATAGCTTAACAAGATGTAAAATTTGGTTCTTAAATGTGGAAAGTCAAAGGATTATGAAGGCCAATAATCAGATCCCTTGCACGTGAAAAATAAATCCCATGAATCACTATAAAGAAGAAAAAGAGTAAAACAGAAACTTAACTATTGGCATGAATATATACCTGAAAGTGATGAGGATTAAGATTATCCTTGAGAAGACGGTGAAGAGAATCGTAGCCACAAATAGAGCCTTTTGGTTCTTCCTTCGCTTCTCCGTTCTGGGGCTTCTCCATCTCCCACTTCCACCTTCAGCTGGGGATTGCGCTGTATGATATGAAATGACAATAACGACAATATTTTTGTTGATGTATGATGAAATTAATCGTATTCGCATGTGGTTTTGTTTTGTTCTTTTGTTTGGTTGCGTGCTGTTTTAAAATGGGACGATAATAAATTTATAATAATCACAGGGTGATTTCGTATCTGGATTCGATCACCCCACAAACAAAGGATAACCTACATTAATATACAATATTAGCAATAATTGCATTCAATTTTAATCTTATATTATAGTTTGTGAATTAAAATTTAATTCACTATAAAAATTCGATTACATGTTTATTTATTTATGTAGTCTTCTACAATTAAACAAATTTATTTCTTCGTTACACCGAAAGCTTTAATAACACATTCTAATATAAATACGCTAGCATTAGCTGTTTTTGTCATCAGAATCGTTATCCTGTTTGGACATTAAATAAGATATTTTTCTCTAAAAATAAGTATTCATTAAAGAAAATATAATTACGTTTTATCAACTAAAAAGTCAAATGATTCCTATGCCAAAAGAAATGAACTTTTCAAAATTTATAAAAAATCATATTTATTTATGAATTTTAAGATAAAAACAACTATTCCAAATTTTGGAAATCTGTAAATATAAATAATAATTTATTGTTAAGAAAACAAAAGTTTATTTATTTTTCGTTAAATAAACTTTTTTTATATTTCAACACTGTTTCGATATATTTCATAATTTTTGAAATTTTTAATTTTGTTTCAATTTTATTTAAAATTAATTAATGTAATAATGTGGAATAACAAGTATGAACATGTGAAATGGAACCAAAAAATAATTATTTTTCCTATCCTTGTAGTAACTACAAACTACAATCATCCAACCACACAAAAAATTATAAAACTCATTATTCTCAATCTCCCTTCTCCTTATACTCCAGATCGATGATGAACAATATATCTAAGTCTTTCAAAAAGATAATGTTTCCACCTTCTCATCAAAAGCATACATGTCATGTCGCTCTTGCTCTCATCAAGAGCATACACTCTTGTAGGCATTATTGGTAGCTACAACCTCTACAACATTGTCAACAAATGAATAATGAGATAAAATCATAAGCTAAAGAAACTCAATTTAGGGTGCAATGTTACAAGCATTCATATTCATAAAAAGAGTACTTGTTTTTCATTTACTTAGTGAAAAAGAAATACTATTTTTTTAAAGTCAATGACTTTATCAAAATTGATGGTTTTCCCATATTAAAGGAGACTCAAGTAATTATTATCCATGTCTTCTCATTACTTCTTAGAGAAGGTGGATAAAGTTGAATTTTTGTACATTAAATTTGTTTCATTGGTTGAGTTTGAGCATGTCATTATGACTTTGTTGCCTATGTATACAGTATACATGAGAGAATGTTTGTTAATGATTTTATAAAAGAACTCAAGGTTAAACATTTTGGAAAATCACTAATCCAATGAAAGACAAAAAATATATGGTGAAAATAAGGTTTAAGGCAACCTCTCATACTGACGCAAATGACAATGAAAAAATGAAGGGCGAAAAAGGATGAAGGCAGTCATTGTAGGACCAACAAAAATACTTCTTCATGAATTAACAAAGAAAGTTGGGTGGATGAAGTAAGACTAATAGTCATAATATCAAAGACAAAAGATTCTGATGGAATGAGTTCTTATAACTGTTGAATTAAAAAAGGGAGATCCTATGGAAGTTATTCACACAATGTACCAAAAAAAATTATTAAAAGTTGTTAATAAAATCATTAAAAGTTGTTAATAAAACAAAGTTATTTCAATTTCCAGAGAAAACTCATGAGAAAGTATGGATTCAACTAGGTGGTGTAATCACAATGTGTATATGGGCACTAAATAAATAAATGCTTCATTTTGCTTAAGTGGATTGAGAGATTGATCAAAGAAAGTTTCTTGCAAATTTATATTTACAAATAAAAGAGAAGGGAAAAACATCACCATAGAGAAATAAAAAGAGCATGAAATTCATCCCTCAAGAAACATAAATATAATTGTTGGGAGATTTGTTGGTGAATGTTGTTTATTTATAAATTTTAAGATAAAAATAGCTTTCCAAAATTTAGAAATATGTAAATATAAATAATAATTTATTATTAAGAAAAAAAAGTTTATTTATTTTTAAATAAATAGACTTTTTTTTGTCTTGATATTTCAACTCCTTTCCAATGTATTTCACATGTTTTGAAAATTTCAATTCAATTTAAAATAAATTAATGTAACAATGTGGCATAATAAATATCAACATGACAAATGAAACCAATAAAATATTTTTTTTTGTTCCACATTGGTGATATTTGTGAGCTTCATATCATCCAACAACATCGAAATTATGAAACTCGTTATTAAGGTATGTTGTGAGGTCATCTTTAACGTACCTTCTCCTTATAACTTACACCAAATGACATCACTCAAGGATTCCAAAAGGATAATGTTTCCACCTCTCTCATCATGAATAGACTTATGACGATGTCAACAAATGAGTAATGAAAAAAAAAAGTCATCACCTAAATTGAGAAGCTGGAAAACTCAGTCTAGGGTGCATTGCTAAAAGCATTTACAAAATGAGTAACTCGTTTTTATTCACAATAGCAAAAAGAAACATCATTCTATTAAAGTCAACGACTTTATCAAAATTGATGGTTTTCCACATCAAAGGAAACTCAGGTAATTGTTAATGATGTTTTCTTGTTGCTTCATAGTAAGGAGGTGGATAAAGTTGAGTTTGTGTGCATTAAGTTTGTTTTATTGGTTTGGTTTGAATATGTCGTTATGACTTTGTTGCCTATGTGTACATGACAAAATGTTTGTTAATGTTTTTATATAAAAAAAAAAACTTAAGGTTGAACCATTTGGAGAATCACTAATGGAAGACAAAAAATATGGCAAAAATAAGGACTAGGTCAACCTCTCATATTGAGGCAAATAGGTCATAGTGAAAAAATAAGGGTAGAAAAGGATGAAGGCAATCGGTATAGGGCCAACAAAAATACTTCGTCAGAGTTGACAAAGGAAGTTGGGTGGGATGAAGTAAAACTAATAGTCATAACGTTAAAGATAAGAGATTCTAACAGAATGAGTCCCCAGTTACCACTGAATGAATGGATGATCCACATGGAAGTCATTCATTAGAATGTACTTAGAAAGTAGTTGTTAAAACATGTCAATAAAAAAATTTATTTCAATTTCCATAAAAAACTCATAAGCAAGCAAATGAGTAGGGATTCAAGGTGGTGTAATTTTCACAATGTGTATATAGGCATGAAACAAATAAATGTTTCATTTTGCTTAAGCGGATTGAGAGATTGATCAAATAATTTTTTTTGCAAATTTATATTTACCAAAAAGAGAGAAGGGAAAACATCAAGACAAAGAAAAAATTAGAGGAGTAAAAGTATAACAAGGAGCATGCAATTCCTACCTCGGGGGACATAAATATAATTGTTGGGAGATTTTTTGGTGGAGGTGTCACAAGTTCAATAATAAAATAACATTCGTCATGAATTTTACCACTATAAAAAAAAGAAGCAATGTTATTAATGGTAAAAAAAAAGGGTGACAATAACATTCATATTCACACATGAAGGCATGGAAGGAATATTATCACACCAATGATTTGGTGGTAATTTCAATAACAATGATGACTCAAAATATATATTAAGTGTTGATTGATAAAAGAAGTTTGACAGATGTTTAGGTCTCAATGTCTTAAAAGATCTCTTAAAGTTATTTGACGATGTATTGATTGGTTTCTTACATGAACAACTGGAAATGCATGGTATGCAGAGGTAAGAATGACATTTAGAGTAGGAGAAAAATTGTATCATGTAGTAAACACACATTCATCATATAACCAAACCTTCTGGATTTTAATTAGTTTAAATCTTGTTTTAATCGATTGAAATGTTTAAGCTTGGGTTTCTAGCAAGACACGACAAGACCATGAACATTTCAATAGGTTAACATACATTTCAATCAATTTAAATCTTTTGACTTCTATTTAAACAAAAAAACATGTAAAAACCTTTTGAAAACAATTTTAGCACATGGAATAACATGATCAGATATCGCACCTACAATCCAACACACCCTAATCCTAAGAATTATGACTCAACACAAGATTAACTCTTCACCATATTTGTCATCAAATCCAAGTGGTTGAGAACATCCAGTAAACTCAATCAAGCTTGTCTGAATCTTTATTGTCAACACTTGTGTGAGTGATAATCCAGTTGAATCTTATCTTGGCCTTTTAAGCCAATTAAGAAGATGAAGACTTTTTCATCTCCAAGTGACACTTTTTTTCTATTCCTTTAAGTCACTTCCACCTTTCCTAATTTTCTTTTTATTTTTTATTTTCTTTCTTACTACTTATGTTCCTGTCTTTTTTTTTTTTTTTTTTTTTTTTTTTTTTCTTTTTTTTTTCCTTTTTTTTTTTTTTTTTTCTATTTACATTAAGTTCCTTCAATTTTTGTTTGTCTTAAAGTGATTGTTTAATATTTATTAATCTATTGAAAACAAACTTTCACACTTATATAATATACTTGGATAAATTCT
>Ga0209489_100835_pt1 | contig 61392 bp, 41 predicted proteins | sample SiratrowhiteBW_FD_187527 | JGI IMG/M metagenome (GOLD analysis project Ga0209489, IMG submission 187527) | Root nodule microbial communities of legume samples collected from California, USA - Siratro white BW (SPAdes) (version 2) | ecosystem: Host-associated > Plants > Roots > Nodule | place... | reverse complement strand
AAAGCAACATGCATCTGCTCCTGTATGAATACAGGAACAACACTTATTCACATACAACCTTATATATATTGAGAACCATTCACGGTTCCTGTAGGTATATATAGGGAAACTTTATTCATCAACACTGCACTTCAACAGAAAGGTAAGGCCCTCTATTTGTTGATAGTTTTAGTCATGTCACTACTATTTCCTTCTTTGAGTCCTTGATTCCCTGCAACTTGAATTTTTTTTTTAAAAAAAAAGAAGTACGGTAAGAGAGTGGAACAATTTAAAACTCGTAGGAAAATAAGAGGAATGTGTTAATGAGTGCAGCAAGTGAAATCCCAACTTTGAGAAATGAAAGATTCACAGCCTCTATACTGGATTTTGTAAGGCATGAGAAAACCTAACTATCAATATTTTGATAGTCTGAACTAGTGCTAAAATTCTTGTTCTGACTAGTGTCCATGTTTTATCAACTTTTTAAACCAGAACTTTCCTTTCCTTCAAACTTTAACAATAAAATTGCCACTATCATTTATTATGTTAAGACCCATATTATATAAAGATGGAAAATTATAAATGCAAGAAGGAAAATAAACTCCCTAACATTCCATTTCTTCTGTGGTTGTACTTAATAATAAGAAGAAAACAAGTTTTCAGGATACCATAAGCGAACGCAATGACAAGAAGTTTCTTTCAGCTGATACAATTTCCTGAAGCAAATTATTTACAAGGGGATTAGTGAACACAAACATATTGGGGAAAAATATATTTTGATTTAACAGTTCACATTTCTTCATTTATGTAAAATGCAGAAACAAAACACAAAGTAAATAGCAGTTGATCAGCATATGCCAATTCCATTTCCAAGAGGAATATATGATCATATGATGTACTTACTTACAAATCAAGAGAATTTGTCACCAAATTAACTCAGGATGTCTCCTCCTCAAATTGTTGCATGATCAGAGGTCTTTTATCACCTCGACAAGGGGATCCATCTATTACCACCGTAAATTTCGGAGGCACTTTATCACGACGACGGAAAACTTTTGTGCTAAAGCATTTTTCAACCGACACTCTTCTCAATGATGGGAAATTAAAAGTGTTACTGCCCGTGTAAAAGCTTTCAATTTGTCTAATGAGATAAGTGTCAAATTCTCAAGCTTCATGAATATCATCCCATTTTCATATTTATCTCCACCTTCTCCTTTGGGCTCGTCTTCATCTCCCCCTTTGGCCACTATTTCTTTCAGTGATTTACATTCTATGACTCTGATCTCTTCGAGGTTCACTAACTTTTTGGCGACTGAAGATGTAAATAAATACTGCATTCGAGAACACTGGTATGCATTCACTTTTTTAAGAGAAGAGAAAGACATTGCAGAACTAGAATGCACTCCTATTGTTTCAACATGAGGGCATGCGAAGACATATAATTGGTGAACCTTCTCGCAGATTGTGTTTAACCATGATGAGTTCTCTGACTGGATGGACCGGATAGCAGATACTTGGACTAGTGTCAAATGTCTTAACTGTAAGAGCATCCCATCCCCAATTTTGGGGTTTTGAGCAAGGAAAATCTCCGGATTATTGCACTTTGGAAAGATGAGAACACCGGTTTTCTTCTTTTCCCAAACATGTGTCAGCCTCGATAGCCCTTTTAAGGTCAATATCTTCAACCGGAATGCTATTTCCGTAATCTCAGTGTCATTCATATCAAAAAGTACCTCTACTGTTGCGCTATCCCGTACTTCCAACTCTTCTAAGCTCTTTAGAAGAGAGACAATAGCAGATGGAAGTGCACATGGCAGAGTACAGTTCTGCAGCTTCAAAGTAACCAAATCGCCCAACCATGCGTTTTGCAGGCCAAACTTACAATGCGGATCTTCTTGTAGCTCAAGATTATCAGAAAAACACTCCTTGTCCACTGCTTCAAAAAACTCCTGTAAATATTACAGAAGGTTTATTTTCATAAATTTTCTAAATTACTTGTAAATATGAATTCAAGATGATAAGGTCAAATGAATTAAAAATATCTTCCGAACACATCCTTGAAATTTTTACCTTTCGTTGTGAGATCCCTTTGATTCTGGTGTTAAGATCTTGTGGAGGGGTTAAATCCGCCTCTTCTTCGACCATGGATAACTTAATATCCGTAAGGGTTTCAATTCTTTGGGAGAAAATCTTAATGTTGGGGCAGCTCCATATTGCCACAGATTTCAAAGATGATAATTGTAGAGTGTCACTCCCAGAATAAAAACATACTAAACTTGTTAAATTTAGTAGCAAAATGGTGTGGAGTCTCTCAAATTTGATGGGTTCAGAAGTTGCATCTCCCTCTTTAGCCACTATCTCTGTTACTGATTCACATTCGAAGACAAAAATCTGCTCAAGAACTTTTTGGCAGCTGAAGATGTAAATAAATACTTCAAGTTTGGACAGTTGTATATATTCAGTTCTTTCAGACAAGAGAAAGACACTGTAGAAGTAGAATGTACTCCTAATGTTGTCAAATGAGGACATTTGTAAACAGTTAAGTTGTGGAGCCTCTCACAGATTATGTCTAAGCTTGAGGAGTACTCTAACTGGAAGAACTGGAGAACGGACACATTGCGTAGCGTCAATATTGTTAACTGTCCCAGCATCTCCTCCTCCCGAAATCTGGGGATTTGACCAAGGAAATTCTCGAGACTTTTGCAATCCTTTATAACCATTTCTATTAAGTTTGGCCCCTTGCGTATTTCAATGGGCAACATAGGCATCTCATTCTCATCAGCGCCAAATAACGACAAGGAAATGCTGTTTAAATTTGTGAGGCCTTCCGTAGATTGCTGTGACTTAAACCATGAGCTTAATGCCAGAATTTGTTTCCAATCAAGAGTCAGTTCCTCCAGGTTGGATATGACCTAACAATTAGAGACAAAAACAAATCGGATGCAAAGGTGTGTGAATTAGATAAAAGATGAAAGGAGAAAAAAGTGATTTTATGATGCTTTACTTACCTTTGGATCTGAGATTAGAGGAAGTCTGCTGCTTGAAGTACCCTCACACATGGGATCATATACACTTTGAAATAACCCTAACTCATCACAATCCCTCACAGATAAAAATTTTACGGAGGAGAATTCCAGCGTGAATGTTTTAGGGCAAGTGATGAGGGGCAAGTCATTGAGTTCCAAATCCTCTAGACAAGGGAACACAGACTTTTCTGTTACAACTGCTGTTTCTTCCTTTTCAACAAAGTCTTGCAAATTTTCACAGGAGTCTATTTTAAGCTTCTTAAGATCGTTGAGACTTTTTGCCAGGAAAGCAGGAAATAAAGTTTGCAGCTTTGCACAATCACTGACAGAGACCTCTTGTAGATTGCGAAAGATGAGAATTCTGTGAGTGTCTTTTTCCCACACACGCATCAGCTCTGGTAGCCCATTTAAAGTCAATATCTTCAATTGGGATTCTGTTTCCATAATCTCAGTGTCATCATTCATATCAAAAATTGCCTCTACTAGGTCGCTATCTCGTACTTCTAACTGTTTTAAGTTCTTTAAAAGAGCAAGAATAGAAGATGGAATTGCATATGATAGGGTGCAGTTCTGCAGCTTCAAAGTTTCCAAATTCGCCATCCATGTGTTTTGCAGACCAATTTTACGACCCAGGTCTGCTTGTAGATCAAGATTATCAGAAAAACACTCCTTGTCCACGGATGCAAACTCCTGAAAATATTGCAATAGGTTTATCATCAGATATATCAATCGCCTGCTCTGCTTTGTTTACCTATAAAAAAATTGCTATAAATCTACAACGGTTCTTATTTTTGATTCTTTAAATTCACTCAAACTAGAGTCATAATTAAATGATTCATAATTAGAAGTGGTTACCAGTTGAAGGAACACCCTTGCTACCGAAGGGTTAAGAAGATTTTTGTATAAGACCAATTCATCACTTGAGATGTTTGAAGCTTGAATTCCTCTAAAAGAAGAATTCAAGACTATCTCTCCTCCAGAGAAAAACTCCATCTTGACGCACATCCATATGTCCACTTGCATCAAGGAGGGTAACCGCATAGTGTCATCGCCTGAATAAAAGCATTCCAAGCTTAATAAAAAATTTAGATCTATGCGCTTTAGCCGCTGTAATTTGATTTCTTCTGAAATGTCACCCTCATCTTTGAAGACTATTGCTTCCATTGATTGACAGTCTCTGACTTCTATATGCTCAAGGTTCTCTAACTTATTCACCGCTGATAATGTGAATAAATACTTCAATCCTTTACAGCTGTGTATGTACATTTCTTTCACATACGTGAAAGACACTGAAGGAGTAGAATGCACTAATGTTTTCAAATCAGGACAATGGAGAACATATAATTCTTGGAGCTTTTCACTGTCACAAATCATGTTTAACCATGGTGAGTCCTCCGACCCAATGGACTGGAGTTTCGACACTGTATGCAGTGTCAATGTTTTCAAGTCTGGAAGCACCCTTTTTTCAACAATTTCGGGGATTTGAGTTTGGAATACCTGGAGGCAACTGCAATTGTATATACTCATTTTTGTTAAATTGGGCGTCTTCTGGAGTATTTGAATGGGCAAATCAGGCCTTTTATTCTCATCTGCATCAAAGAACAGCAAAATATGATTTAAATATTTGAGTTTGTCCGTAGGTTCTCCCAACATTGACCTTAACACCAATGTGAGTTCCCAGTCAAGTATCAGTACCTCAAGGTTGCAAATGTCCTAGTAAAAGAAAATCAAATAAAAGGGTGAGGACTGAGTATTAAAAGGTGAAACGTAAAATATATGCGTAGAGAGAGACAGACAGACAGAAAGTGTGCATTGCATGTTACTTAGTTACCTTTAGGTCAAAGAAAATGAATTGTCTGTTAGGACTTCTGCACAGCTCCAACTCTGGGCAACTCCACACGGATAATGTATTTAACGCAGAGCATTCCAAAGTAAATGATTCTGGGTTGAAGTAAATGAGCTCTGGCGGATAACGAAGATGCAGTGTAGTTAAGCATGGGAACACAAACACCGCTGATGTGTCCTCTTCCTTTCTAACAATTTCATGCAATTCATGACAAAATAGCATTTCAAGTTCTTCAAGCTTCTTAAGATTTTTTGCCAAGGTCAAAGGAAACACACTTTGCAGGTTTTCACATTCCATGACATTGACTTGCTTCAGATTTTGAAAGCTCTGAGTTCCTTTAACGTTTCTTTCCCACACATCCTTAAGTTTTGGTAGGTCTTGTAAAGTCAATTTCTGCAAGTTAAATCCAGTACCTTCTTCAGCATTCATCTCAAAAATTACCTCTACATTGTTGCAACCTCGTACTTGCAGTTCTTTTAAGCTCCTCAAATAAGGAAGAATATTAGATGGAATTGCACACGGTTGAATTATACAGTTCTCAAGCTTTAAAATTTTCAAACTATAAAACCAGCTATTTTGCTTTTGCAGACCAGCTCCACGTTGCCAGGTTTCTTGTAGCTCGTGATGTTCGGAAAGGCTCATCTCCTCCATTCCTTCAAAATATTTCTGTGAATATGTATTTTGTAAGTTCATTGTATGATGATAACTATTCCACTCAGACAATCACTTGTCATGGATTTTACTTCCATATTTTGGTTAGAGGATAACTAGGTACTGTTTTTAGTTATTTGATTCTTTAAAAAGATAACTGAAGCTAAAACATAATTATTTCTCTTGTTTTCTATTTACCACAAATTCACACAAATTTTTAAGCCCACTAATTACATTGTTTTAAGTTAACTTCTAAAAATGGGGACAACAAAATTGAAACAAAAAATTGAGTCAAGAAAATCATACATAATGACATACCTTTTCCTGGAATATTTTTTGTATTGTAGCATTTATACCTCCATCCCAGCAGAATCCTTTGTTCTCTTTTCCATGTACAACATGTATATTTTGTAAAATTGGTGAGCTGGGGTCTTTTCCAGAAAATTTATCCATATTATAACATGCACTCACTACTAATTTCTCCAATGATGGGAATTCAAAGTCACAATCAGAGACACAGAAACTCTTGAGGTTCTTCAGTGAAACAAGCTCTAGGGCTTTCAATTGTTGAAAAACAACTTTGTCAGATTTTTTACCATCTTTTCTTACTATTTCCTTCAGGGATTCACATTTCACTACCTTCATGGTGTTGAGCTGAACCAAACTTTTTGCAGTAGATGCTGACATTAGACTTTGCAATCCATCACAATTGACCACTTATAGATTTGTCAAGCGACTAAAAGATACAGAGGATGGTGCTATAGTAATCATACAGGGACAGTTCAGTAAAATCAAGAACTCTAACCTTTCAAGAATTATGTCTGGTTCAAAGCCTATCTCCCGCAGATGCGGCATGTCCATCAACTTCAAACTTTTCAGATTTGAAACTACTCCCAAGTTTTCAATTTCAGTATCTTCTTTTGGAGGCACTATCTTTTCAAAGAAACAATTATTCAATGATAGGCTTTTCAAATTAGGATTTCTGTGCAGGAAAGAATATAAAATCTCAGTGTCCATTAATCTAGACAAGGTAAGCTCTTCTAATTTATCCCTTCGATGGTTCCTTTTACCCATATAACTGCTTGGTGACTTTGCATGCCAATACTCAATTTGCATGGACTTCAAATTATTGATTACCTATAATTGACAAACAAGTGAAGAAAAGGATAAGTATCTTAATAAAATGTACATATATTTAAATAGAAGTGGAAGAATATGTTTTCATTTTTATGATTTTCTATTTAATTTTGCATGAATTAGAAAGTGTAGTTGAAGAGTTGAAGGGCTTAGTACTAGTACCTGTTCAGGAAAGAATACATGTACAGGATTTCCTTGTGCATGGTCGGTTCCTTTGTTGAATGGTTCTAGATTGTCGCAAAATTCAATAGACAGTTCATTCAATGGACATAATAAATCATAAGCTGTTGGATGGAAGCTCGTAAGTTTTGGCAGTTTTGAAAATTTGATGGTGCTTAGTTTAGAAAAGTTAAATCTAGCTCGATCCGTTTTGGTAGCTTTCCTTTCGGCAACAATTTCACTCAATCCATAGCAATCACAAGCCACAAGAGATTCAAGATTATCAAGACTCTTGGCTAGAGAAAATGGAAATATATATTCCAAGCTGTCACAATCTTGTGCCCACATCTTCTTCAGTTTGTTAAACTTAGGAATCCCTATTCGGTCTTCATTATTGATTTTCCATACAAGCTTCAATTTTGGAAGTGTTTCTAAATGAACATCTTGCAAGCTATTAGCTGAATCCCCAACTTGCTCACGTATATTGAATATTGCTTGCATGGACCTGCAATTTGTAACTCTCAAGTTGCATAGACTCCCAAATATTCCCTCCATTGCATCTTCAAGTATGTCACACTCGTCAATGATTAGAGTGTGTAGTTCGTTAAAGGAGTCTGAAGGGAGTTTCGGATTCCATATCTTGCTCAGACTCTTCATGCTGCCAAGTTTCATATTCTTCCATTTTGGAAAGATGCTACCCTATTTTGGTACACAGTAGCCATTAGTTAATGGAATTAGATGTAAAATAGAGACCAAATAAATAAACAGAAAAAGCAATAAATAATTTGGCTATAATAAACATTAAAAACATATAATTTGAAATGGACTAATATAAAATTTATAGATCTACTAACAAAAAACATCAATTATTGTACTATTTGAAACTACGATTGAATCTAATCAGAGCAATCTTCTTACCATAATATCCTTCTCTCCATCTTGTTCAGGGAGGAAGATGATTCTCATCTTCTGACATTCACTTACATAAAGGCTTTGAAGATTCACCAGACTCTTGGCCATTGTAGATGACATCAAATATTTTAATTTCCAACAACCATTGACATCCAAATGTGTCAAATTTTCAAAAGATAATCCTTTTAAAGAATGGTCCGCATTCCATATAACGTCAACCTGGATTGAGGACGACTCCAGTCTCTCTAATTTTGAAATTCCCACCTACAAAGAGACACACATATTAGTCTCTCAAAAAACTAAGGAATTGATTTTGACTTTCTCAACTCAATTTTTCGTAATAGATAAATAAGTTTCTTCTCTTCTTAACCGAATAAGTTTTAGCAAAGAAATTTAGAGGATAATTTTAAACGCACCTTTTCGTGGAAGAGTTTTCTTTCCTCTCCTTCAGTCAGACAAAGATTGTAGCTTCAAATAGCGTAATTCAGGAAGCGTAGCAAGCTCTGTTTTTTCTGGGTTGCTTTGTGGTCCCACACCGATAATTGCCTTTAAAGATTTACATTCAGAAACTTCAATTGTTTCAAGAACGTTTAAAAGTCTAACCATAGAAATTGAGAAGACATTCTTCAATTCACCACAGAGATTGATCTTGATGACTTTAAGTTTACCAAAAGAAGGTTCAGAAAGTTTACATGAGCATATTTCATTCATCTTGAGATTATAGAGACACAATGACTCCAATTTTGGAAAAGCTTTCTCAGGGTACTGCCTGTCCTTTGGATTAATGAGAGATTGAATGGTAGAATTATTTACAATCCACAAATGTTTGAGATATGGAAATCCTTTTAAATTCAATCTATAAAAAAGGTCGTGGACAATATTATGGGCTTCATGGGCACTATTGTGCTTTTCATGGACAGTATTAAGTTCTAGAAACAAATTTTCAACTCCTTCAAACAGCATTTTAATCCCCTTTAGAGAATGAATGTCAGATCCATTTTTCAATTGTACTGCCAAAAATTTCAATGTTTCATATTTCTCTGGCATCTTGAAATCAGTCTCTACAAATGAACTCAAATCTCCAATAACAATCTTGTAACTATATAACTTGTCAAAAAACAAATTCTTTGGCAAATAGGAAACATTTGGGATTTGTATGTCTAGAGTTGTCAATTGATTCAAATGTTTCAAATCAGAAAGAAGAGCTATTTTACTTTGACGTGTTTGTTCTTCATCCTCCCATTGAATCCAGGTATTTCCAATATACAACTCCTCCAGACTTGCCAACCTTGACATGACACCGTATGGAATTTTTTTAAGTTTAGAGCAATTACTTATGTCAAAAATTTGTAGCATTTTTAACTCACTCAATTCATCTGGCAAACTTTTAATATCAGATCCTGAAAAACTAAGAATTCTTAAGCTTTTCAGCTCTCCTATGGTGGATAATTCCTCATCTAGCATGCAACATTGCTCCAAACAAAGCATTCTAAGTTTATGCAAACATGAAATTGAAGAATCAATGAGGGGGAGATGAATACCAGTCAATGTCAATACTCTGAGTTCTTTAACTCCTTTGAAGAAGTTTATAGGTAATTTGGGACGTCGATTATTATTGACAATTTGAAGGACTCTAAGTCTTGAATAGTTTTTTCTCCTGGGGAACTCTTCAATGAAATCACAATGATGTAAGGAAATAGCAGCATACCTTTCAAGTTTATCAGGCAATTCATCTACTTTTCCCTTTGTCATTGTAAATAAGTGATTTTGCTTATATGCTATTGACAAAGCTGCACTACGAACAGTATCTTGCATAGTAAAATGGTCACTTAAAATAACTGTCAGACAACAAACCTGACTCTTTTAGCTTTGCAACCAACGTATATACTTTATCTCTGGTTTGCCTTGCTGTATTGATTCCTCGAAGAAAACCAAAACCAATACAATATTTGACCAAGTCCATAATCAATGCATCATGACCCATGCGAGCACAAAGCAAGAAAGTGTACTTGAGTTCCTCATCCAAAAGGTCATAACTCAACTTTGTAGAAAATTCAGGTGCTCCAATTAAGTTTTGAGACTCAAGATTTCGGTTAGTTTCCTCCCATACAGAAAGGCTCTTATTTTTCAATGCCCTTGCAGTGGTTACAATCGTCATTGGCAACCCTTTACACTTCTTGGCAATTTGAGCTGCTAATTTATCAAATTCAGAATTCTTTTCACCTATTCCAGCCTTTTTCTTGAACAGCATATCTGCTTCCTTCTCCTTTAAGACTTCCACAGGGAAAATATTCTCTTCTTTCCCTTCCATTTGACTTAATAACACCTGTTTGATTTCAGAAATCATCAAAATCTTGCACCCTTTGTACTGAGGAACAGTTTTTTCTGTTTTCACTGGATCAGAAGAATCCACGGGGGAATTTCCTTCATTGGCATTCTTCAAACCACCACCAAGCATATCTATTTTTTTTACATTCACCGAGTCATTAGCACCGGGTGATTTTCCTTTCATGAAACTCTTAGAACCATCAAGGCTGGGGGCTTTTCCTTTTCCTTTGTTGAAACTTTTAGAACCATCAGCACCATGTAACGTTCGCTTTTTGCTATTTGCCGAACTATCAACGCCGGGGGATTTTCCATCACCGACATTCTTCGAGCTATCAACATCAAGGGGTTTTCCTTTGACATTTGTTACGACATCATCTTTCTCTAATTCAGACGGAATCCCCAGCAGGTTAAAGTTCACTTCTTCCCAAAGATCGTCTAGGATTATAAGCGTGCTCTTATTCTCATTATTCAATATCTCGTGAATTCTAGCAGCTCTTGCAATGTCACTTTCCTCCTCCAATACAACCCCCAACATATCAGCAATTTGTCCTTGGATTTTTCTTATGTCAGGGGTTTTTGTCACACTTGCCATGGTCACCACTTCGAACATCTTATCTTTTAAGGCTTTCTTCACAACCCCTTTCACTAAAGAGGTCTTCCCAACGCCACTCAACCCATGAAGACCGATCATTCTAACGCTTGGCTTTTGGAACTCATCAGTAATCTTTTTCACAGTGTCATTTCTTGATGGATAGCTTTCGTAACCGAGGTTTGAAAAAAAGGCAGCCATGGAGGGTGGCCCAGACCAATAAGACATAATGTCAAACTTCTCATTTTCCAGCAACTCATTTGCCTGCTGTGTGATATCCTTTGCTTTTCTACTTCGACGATACCTTATCCCTGGCTTCGGAAGGTAACCACTGTCGAAAAAGTCAAACACTGCAGATTTATGGCATATTTCGTCCTGTGGAAAGCCTTATATTTGAGAATGAGTTTATCCACACTCTCAATCCATTCTTTAACTTCAACGTGAATTCTTCTTCCATGTCGACGTTCTTCCTCGTCAACAGTATGCTGAATAGTATCTCTCTTCTTCTTGAGTTTCTCCACAACATCTTTTACTTCATTAACTCTTTCCTCGTACAACTTCAGTTGAATCAATTGCTTCTTTAGCCACTCCTTTGCACGAGCTGACGATGTCAGGAATTGACAACACTCGACTAGAGAAGCCATGCAGCATCCCAACTACATCTTTTCTTCATGCATACGTGTAAGTAATATTAATTAAGAGAAAATATAGTTGAAATAATGAATCGATAATAATAGATGGGAGATGATGAGCTTTGCTGTTATTTGAGCCTGAAATTTCATGTTTTGTAATAAAAAAAATTAATCTCGTGTAAGAAGAAAGAATGAAATAACGAAGAGTAGTTTTTTAAAATTCTTATCGCCCCAGAGATCGAATTGTTTTGTATTTCTCTCAGTAAATTCTACCAATTCGTCTATATATGTTTATGTTAGAGTATAAGTTTATCTATATGCGTAACCAATAAGAAAAACAATACTTTAACAATTGAAATAATCGTTTGAGCAAATAATAATATGAATAAATGATTTATGTTTAGGTAAGGCTTAAACAAGTTTCAGCTTCTCCATATATAATTTGTTTTTATTGAGTATTTAATAAATTTTTCTTTTAGATTGTGTACCTAACAAATTAAATATTTTTTGTTTGAATTTCTGAGTGAAATATTTAAAAGTTTCTCTTTTGGTCTTTCAATATATTTTACCATATAACAACTTTGAAAAACCCTAAACATTAAGGTCTCCCTTTCAAGGTGAGAACATCTTTCTTCTTCTCGCATTTACCAGGGAGAATATGACATGTGAAAAATATTTTGGAGATGGGAGAGCTCAAGATCCAGAAAGCTTAATGGAAAAAGGAAACAGATTTGGTTTTGTAAGGTTTAATGGGGTGAAAGTTCCGGAAACGTTGGAAAAGCAATTGGACACCACCCATATAGGAAACATGAAGTTGCACATGAATGTACCAAAATATAGCATATAAGAGGAGACAAGAAAACAAAGCAGGAGGATTATCGGCGAGATAAGAAAAAAAAGGGTTAAGCAATCGCAGAAGATGAGCACTTGATATTGAGAATCAGAAACCGGAAACAATTTGCAAGCTTTAACAGGCGATCAACCCAAGAGAATTGGAGAGGTGTAGAAATATAGACAAAGGTAGAATGCACAATGACACAAACAAGGAGCTTATAAGATGTTAGCATTAAACTCAAAAAGCATCACTTTGTCCTACGACCATAACTGCAACCTCATCACCAATTTGGATGACAATAATTATTACCTTCAATTATTTGTTTTTCTTGTTACTTATAAATTATAATGTTAATTGTAGCATATCAATACCAAAGGTTGATCATCTCCAAGTATAGACGAATTTCTCTATCAATACCAAAGGTTGATCATCTCCAAGTATAGGAATTTCTCTAGTGGGTGGCATTTACAAAATTATACCAAAGTTGTTAGGAAATAGATTGAAGAGAGTGGTCCATAAAATCATCAATAAAAAGATAGTCAACTTTTATTGAGAGAAGGGCGTTTTAGATAGTTGAATGTGACAAAAAAGGTAGTAGATGAAGTCAAGAGAGGGAAAGGAAAGAACAGTTCCATTGTAAAAGTCAATTTTGAGAAAGTATATTACTCGGTATCATAGGATTTTTTTTTTTTTCTATATTATGGAGAAACTACATTTTAATTCCACATACATTAGATGGATAAAATTATGATTAGATTCATACTCAATATCAATTTTAGTTAATAAGTTTAGTTAATAGAAGCCCAAATAAATGAATTGAAACCTAATGGTCGAAGGACTGGCAGACTTAGTAGGGCAGGCAACAAAATAAAAATATGCTAGAAGGAATAAAGGTGGAGAGTATGGAATAATAGTTAACCTAATACAGTTTCCAGATGACACACTATTCGTATACAAACCGACAAAGTAAAATATGGCACTGAAATGTATTCTTAGAGGGTTTGAGCTGGCATCTAGCCTTGGGATAAATTTAAATAAAAGCCAGATAGGAGGGATTTGAATAATGATCAGATTATCAGTAATCCTAAACCCCAAAATCATGCCAATGCTTCTTACATATCTAGGATTATCGATGGGAGGAAAGCACAGAAAGGCCAACTTTTGGCATCCCATGTTAGAAAATATAAAGGGGAAAGTTTAGAAATGGAAATGAAGAAATTTATCTTTTGCTGGAAGAGTCACTTTAATCAAATCTATAATCACCATGTGTAAAAATGTCAGCTAATAGGAAGGATAATTAATAAATCCAAACTGAATTTACATGGGGTTAGGGCATGAAAATAGGGGTGAAGTGAAAAAAAATGTCATTCAAAGGAAGGAGGGTTAGGAGTAAGAGACCTGAAAATTTTTAACACAGCCCTCTTAGGGTAGTGGAGGTGGAGAATGGCCTTAGAAAATCATGGAAAGATGTATTAGAATCATAAGTATCAAGAGTGGGAAGGAAAAACGACTAGACTCACAATGGTGGAGAGATATCAAAAATACATGTGGGGTAAGATCAGAAGGAAATTAATTTGACAATAATATGACTTGGAAAATAGGATAAGGAAAGAGAATGAAATTCTGGAAAGACATTTGGGTAGGGAGAAATCTTTGAGAGAGAAGACACCTAGAATATATTCTAACTCCGTTAATAAGGAAGTCAGGTTAGATAGAGTGCAGAATCATGGGAATGGAAGCTAAATTGCAGAAGAGAATGGTTCCAATGGGAACAACAAATAACTGAATTGATACAAGAAAAAAGAGTTAAGCTAGATAACTCTAGGGAAGATAGTTGGATGTGGAAAGACAAGGGAACAAAGGTATATATTGTTAAGTCAGCCTATAAAAAGTTGCAGTTGAAGACACAATGTTTTGTGTGGAGAATGCTATTGAATAGAATTCCAACACAAGAACATGTAACTAGAAAAGGGGCAAGTGTAGATAATACATTGTGTGTTATGTGCAGTGATAGCAAGAAATCTGTAAGCCACTTGTTTTATGAATGTAAGGTTGCAATGAAAGTTTTGAATATATTCCCATAGATGGGCAGGGATAAATTCAGCCCTGCATAAAGAAGTCAGTCAACACTTTCTACAATGTGAGCTACAGTGTAAAGGAGTGTTTTAGGACTATACTGAAAGATATTCTTACTAGGAAAGAGTCTTCCAAGACTAAACAGATGCTGCTAATTTCTTCTCCTTGGCCTTGTTTATGCAGGGACAATGGAACACTCTATAGGCAGATTGACGTCAGAATGCCAGAAGTTGTCTTTGCAGGAGAAAGCATAGCAAAAACACAATGCAGGACAGTTCTCCCTGCAGCAGAAGGCATAGCATAAGTAGTACAGTAGAAGCCCTGCAGCAGAAAGCATAGCAAAAGCAACTACACCAGCTGCTAAGGATATTACCCAATCTCAAGGAAGCTTTTGGAAACTGTCAGCAGGAAATACCCCAAGAACTAAAAAGGAAAAGTAGAGATTGAAGGAGTATGCTTTCTACCATCTACATAGTAAACCAAAACAGAAACACCATCTCTGTCTGTCATGGCTTGCAGAAGGCGAAATTTGCTAAGAAAATCTAGAGAAAAACACCTTACATAAGAAAATGATATCACCTTTAACTCAAAACCTTAAGGCATTAGCTTTATGAGTCTTCTTTTCTATATGTTGCTCAACTTTCTCATTTCTACTTAATATGTGACTTAGACCCGCACTTCGATTCCTACCAATCTTCTTTTCAAGTGAAAGTCCCTCTTCCACATTACACGATAGAAAAATCGGAAGGAGAAACACTATCAAACAAGAATAAAAACTAAACCAAAACCCATACAAGAGAATAACAACACCTTCAATCCAAAACTTTAAGACATCAAATTTGTGGGTCTTTTTTCTTATGTTATTCAACATTCTCATTTCTACTTAATATGAGACTTAGACTTTAAGTTGAATTCCTAACAAAATTCTAATGATTAAATCTAAATACAGGATGATATCATCCTATGCAAAGGTTGGCAAATCTACTCTTGAAAAGTTAGATTGTGCAAGATGGTGAGTCCATTTAGAGACATATTTTCTCAAGCAGATTTCACTATGCAGTGGTGTTCAAAATTAAATTAATAAAAAACAATTAAAAACTAATCTAAAATACAAGAAATCAATCAAAAACTAAACTTCTTTTTTGAACTTTTCAGATTTATTTTTTCCCCTCAAAAGATCAATTTGGTTTAGATTTCAAATTGAAAATCAAGAACCAAATACAACCGAAATAAATTGCTTTTGGTATAAAAATATAATGGTATATCTTTAGAATTAATTGATAACTAATAAATATGCATTAGTGTCTATTGAAAATTTGTAGGATTCTTACAACTTCCTAAGGGAGGAAAACAATTATAATTTAATGATTTAATTACCTCTTAAATTTGAATACTTTTAATTGAGTTTCTATTTTAAAAAAATTGTTTTATTTAGTGTTCAAAATACTTTTATAATTTGTCCAATTATTCTCCTGTTTTAATTTGTTGTCTATAGGATCATATAATTATTATTGTTTTTCTCAGTTTACAACTCATTAATAAACTATTAAACTTGATCTTTCTTTCTTTAACTTTCTCTAACTTGTTGATCAATTTTGTTCGGAAGGAAAGAGGCGAGTTGGCCAGTGAGTTGAGAGAGATTAGAGAGAGGAGTGGTTTCGTAAGTGAATTGGATAAGAAGATGGAAGTAATAGTCATGTCCTACCATTGAAAAAAATCAAACGACATGATGCGTAGCCAAAAATAAAAAATATTTTAAACATTTAATAGAATGAAAATTTTTAATATCTTTTCAATTGGAAATAATCAAATTAATGAACTACTTTAAACTTAATTAAACTTAATTTTATTTATTATTTGTTCTGAGGGACATATACTTTTCTGGGTTGGAGGTAAATCACTTCATCTACTTTCTAGTGATACATGAAATGTTTGCCTAGCTTGTGCAGCTTTGATATTGTATTTTAGAGTATTTCTTTTTTCTGTTTTATCTTATTTTTAATAGGATTAGACCACTCATTAAATTTTTTTATTAATTTCATTCATTACCGTTAAAATAAATAAAAGTACTTTTATTCAAGTGACCATCAGAAATATATTCAGCTTCAGCAATGGATTGAGTCACCATCTCTTGTTTCTTTGAAATCCAAGAGAAAACACCATTAAAAATAAGAAATGAAGTACTCTTAATATCATCTAAACTTCCTGCCTAGTCATTGTCTTTAAAAGCCACAAATCATAATCAGTTTTGCCTCTTACGTATCTTAATATTCATTTTGTTGCACAATAATAAGCTATACTAGGACAATGCATAAATCTAGAAAATAAATAAATAAATAACTTGTAGCAAACAGTTGTAAATAAACTTCCAACTAAGCTTCTATAAACAAAAGCTAAACTTGCTACTAGTATCATTAAGTGTTAACTTTATAATTTATAATAAGTGGTGTTTAGTGGTTTTTAGTTATACGTGAGAAACTTCTTCATTATTTCCAAAACATATTTTCTTTGTGTAATGCAGATCTCTGCATCACATTGTGTATTTCCATTCCAATAAAATAATTAATTTCTTCAAAATCAATCATTTCAAGTTGAGTTTCCATGTGATACATCAATTTTTTTAAGGAATTTGAATTATTGCCAATGACCGACATATCATTAAACTTAAATTTAAACCCTTTATGCAGATAATTATCAATTTTGTCATACCAGACTCTTAGAGCTTGTTTCAATTCATTAAGACATAAAAAAAGTCAACAACATGCCTACATAACATGAAAGTGATCAACGTTCAGAGCTATGAAAATATAAGAAATTCTAAGATATGCACAAAAAGGTAAAGACACAAGGCATTTATCATAGGAGAGGGTTAATACAGAGGATTGAGGTACTGTTCATTAAACACCTTACAACAGAGAAACCATACACTACATGTGTAGAGATGCAATGCGCTCAGTTTCCAACTTCCACGGAGCATCTTTCTCTACAAATAAACTGGTGCCAAATTTATTCAGAGAAAATCCTTCAAGAACTCAATTTAAAACAATTCAAATCTCCTAAACCAACACTGGTCAAATATATGAAACATCCTTCCCATAATTTAAAAGCAACATGCATCTGCTCCTGTATGAATACAGGAACAACACTTATTCACACACAACCTTATATATCTTGAGAACCATTCACGTTTGCACTTCAACAGAAAGAAAAGGCCCTCCATCTGTTGATAGTTCTGGTCATATCACTAACATATCCTGCTTTGAGTCCCTTCATTCCCTGCAACTTGAATTTTTTTAAAAGAACTGCGGTAAGAGAGTGGAACAAATTAAAACTCGTAGGAAAATAAGACGACTGTGTTCGTGAGTGCAGCAAGTGAAATCCCAACTTTGAGAAGTGAAAGATGCACAGCCTCTAAACTGGATTTTGTAAGGCATGAGAAAGCCTGACTATCAATATTTTGATAGTCTGAACTAGTGTTAAAACTCTAAACATGCTTTATCAACTTTTTATATAAGAACTTTCCTTTTCTTCAATCTTTAAGAATAAACTTGTCATGCTATCATTTATTATGTTAAGATCCATGTTTTATAAAGATGGAAAATTATAAATGCAAGGAAAATAAACTCACCGACATTCCATTTCTTCTCTGTTGTTGTGCTTAATAAAAAGAAGAAAACAAGTTTCAGGGGTTCCATAAGCGAACGCAATGACAATAAGTTTCTTAGAGCTGACACAATTTCCTGAAGCAAATTATTTACAAGGGGATTAGTGATCACAAACATGTTGGGGAAAAATATATTTTGATTTAACATTTCACATTTCTTCATTTATGTAAGATGCAGAAACAAAAACACAAAGTAAATAGCAGTTGATCAGCATATGCCAATTCCATTTCCAAGAGGAATATATGATCATAGGATGTACTTACTTACAAGTCAAGAGAATTTGTCACCAAAGTAACTCAGGATGCCTCCTCAAACTGTTGCATGATCAGAGATTTTTTATCACCTCGGAATCCATCTATTGCTACCGTAAATTTCGGAGGCACTTTATCACGATGACGGAAAACTTTGGCGCTGTAGCATTTTTCAACGCACACTTTTCTCAAGGATGGGAAATTCATAGTGGAAGTCCCCGTGTAAAAGCTTTCAAATTTGGGTAATGAGGTAAGACTCAAATTCTCAAGCTTCTTGAATATCATCTCATTTTCGTATTTATCTTCACCTTCTCCTTTGGGCTCATCTTCATCTCCCCCTTTGGCCACTATTTCTTTCAGTGATTCACATTGTTCGACTATGATCTCTTCGAGGTTCACTAACTTTTTGGCGACTGAAGATGTAAATAAATACTGCAATTCGGGACATTGGTGTGCATGCACCTTTTTCAGAAAAGAGAAAGACATTGTAGAAGTAGAATGCACTCCTATTGTTTCAATATGAAGGCATTGGAAGACACGTAAATGGTGAATATTCTCGCAGATTGTGTTTAACAATGATGAGTTCTCTGACTGGATGGACCGGATAGCAGATACTTGGACTAGTGTCAAAATTCTTAACTGTAAGAGCATCCCATCGTCACCAATTTTGGGGTTTTGAGCAAGGAAAATCTCCGGATTATTGCACTTTGGCATAGCCATTGTTATTTCTCTTAAGTTGGGTGTTGTATGGAATATTTCATTGAGCACCACAGGTATCTCACTCTGACCACCCTCCAAGAACACCAACATCTTGTTTATATATTTGAAGACTCCAGCAAAATTTTCAGACCTAAACCTTGATCTTAATGCCAGAATTTGTTTCCAATCAAGATCCAATTCTTTCAGGTTTGAAATGACCTAACATTTAAAGCAAAACAAATTCAACAGAAATTAAAGACTGTAATAGACAAAAAAAGGAAAAAAAAAAAAAAAATTGAGATTGCAGATTCTTTGATGCGCACTTACCTCTAGACTTGAGATAAGAGGCTGTCTGTTACCTAAAGTACCCTCACGCATGAAATGTGCACTTTGAAATAGCTCCAATTTCTCACATGCAAACACATATAATGTATTTAAGGTTGGGCATTCGAAAGTGAATGTTTGAGGGTAAAAGCAAGTGAGTTGTGGCAAGGCATAAAGATGCAACTCCTCTAAACAAGGGAATACAAACTTTGCTTCTGTGTCTTCTTCTTTTTCTACAATTTCTTGGAACTCAGCACAAGATTCTATTTTAAGTCCTTTGAGACTTTTAAGATTTTTTGCCACGGAAGCTGGAAATAAAGATTGCAGGTTTTCACACTTGCGAACAACGACCTCTTGCAGATTTGGAAATATGAGAACTCCATTTTTCTTCTTTTCACAAACATGTGTCAGCTCCGATAGCCCTTCTAAGACAAATATCTTCAACCGGGATGCTATTTCCGTAATCTCAGTGTCATTCATATCAAAAAGTACCTCTACTTTTGCGCTATCCCGTACTTCCAACTCTTTTAAGCTCTTTAAAAGAGAGAGAATAGCAGATGGAAGTGCACACGGCAGAGTACAGTTCTGCAGCTTCAATGTAACCAAATTGCGCAACCATTCGTTTTGCAAGCCAAACGTACAATGCGCAAGCTCAAGATTATCAGAAAAACACTCCTTGTCCACTGCTTCAAAAAACTTCTGTAAATATTACAAAAGGTTTATTTTATAAATTCTCTAAATTATTTGTAAATATGAATTCAGTATGACAAGGTCAAATAAATTATAAATATCTTTCTGAACACATCCTTGAAATTTTTACCTTTCGTTGTGAGATCCCATTTATTCTTGTGTTAAGATCTTGCGGAGGGGTTAACTCTTCCTCGTCAATGGATAACTTAATTTCCATAAGGGATTCAATTCCTTTCGAGAAAATCTTCATGTTGGGGCAGCTCCATATTTCCACAGTTTTCAAAGATGATAATTGCAGAGTGTCACTCCCAGAATAGAAACATTCTAAACTTGTTAAGGACGTTAGACAAATGTAGTGGAGTCGCTCAAATTTGATGGGTTCAGAAGCTGCATCTTCCTCTTTAGCCACTATTTCTGTTACTGATTCACATTCTATGACACAAATTTGCTCAAGGTTCATTAACTTCTTGGCAGCTGAAGATGTAAATAAATACTTTAAGTTTGGACATTTGTATATACCCAATTTTTTCAGACAAGAGAAAGACACTGTAGAAGTAGAATGCACTCCTAATGTTGTCAAATGAGGACATTTGGAAACAAATAATTCGTGCAGCCTCTCACAGATTATGTGTAAGCTTGAGGAGTACTCCAACTGGAAGGACTGGAGAGTGGACACACTAAATATCGTTAACTGTCCCAGCATCTCCTCCTTGCCAATTTTGGGCTTTTGAGCAAGGAAATTCTCGAGACTTTCACAATTTTTTATATCCATTTCTGTTATATTTGGTGCCTTGAGTATTTCAATGGGCAATATAGGCATTTCATTCTTATCAGCACCAAAGAACGACAAGAAAATGCTGTTTAAATTTGTGAAGCCTTCCGTAGATTGCTGCGACTTAAACCATAAGCTTAATGCCCGAATTTGTCTCCAATCAAGAGTCAATTTCTCCAGGTTGGAAATGACCTAACAATTAGAGACAAAAACAAATAGGACCAAAAGATGTGTGAATTAAATAAAAGATGAAAGGAGAAAAAAGTTGATTCTATGATGCTTTACTTACCTTGGGATCTGAGATAAGAGCAAGTCTGCTGCTTGAAGTACCCTCACCCATGGGATCATATACACTTTGAAATAACCCTAACTCATCACAATCCCTCACATATAAAAATTTTACGGAGGGGAATTCAAGAGTGAATGTTTTAGGGCAAGTGACCCGGGGCAAGTGCTTAAGTTTCAATTCCTCTAGACAAGGGAACACAAACTTTTCTACGAATGCCGTCTCTTCCTGTTCAACTAAGTCTTGCAAATTTTCACAGGAAGCTATTTTAAGCTTCTTAAGGTCCTTGAGACTTTTTGCCAGGAAAGCAGGAAATAAAGTTTTCAGCTTTGCACAATCACTGACAGCAACCTCTTGTATATTGCGAAAGATAAGAATTCGTTGAGTGTCCTTTTCCCACACATGCGTTAGCTCTGATAGCCCATTTAAAGTCAAAATCTTCAACTGGGATTCTGCTTCTGTAATCTCAGTGTCGTCATTCATATCAAAAATTGCCTCTACTCGGTCGCTATCTCGTACTTCTAACTCTTTTAAGTTCTTTAAAAGAGCAAGAATAGAAAATGGAATTGCATATGATTCAGTGCAGTTCTGCAGCTTCAAAATTTCCAAATTGGCCATCCATTTGTTTTGCAGACCAATTTTGCAACGCGGGTCTGCTTGTAGCTCAAGATTATCTGAAAAACACTCTTTGTCCACGGCTTGAATAAACTCCTGTAAATATTGCAATACGTTTATCATCAGATATATCAATTGCCTGCGCTGCTTTGTTTACCTCTAAAAAAATGCTATAAATCTACAACGGTTCTTCTTTTAGATTCTTTAAATTCCCTCAGAGTCATAAAATTGATTCATAATTAGAAGCGGTTACCTGTTGAAGGAACACCTTTTCTACCGAAGAGTTAAGATTATTGTATAAGACCAATTCATCACTTGAGATGTTTGAAGCTTGAATTCCTCTAAAAGAAGAATTCACGTCTATCTCTCCTCGAGAGAAAAATTCCATCTTGAGGCACATCCATATGTCCACTTGCATCAAGGAGGGTAACCGCATGGTGTCATCACCTGAAAAAAAGCATTCCAAGCTTGATAAAAGATTTAGATCTATGCGCTTTAGCCGCTGTAATTTGATCTCTTCTGAAATGTCATCCTCATCTTTGAAGACTATTGCTTCCATTGATTCACAGTCTGTGACTTCTATATGCTCAAGGTTCTCTAACTTATTCACAGATGATAATGTGAATAAATACTTCAATTCTTGACAGCTGTGTATGTACATTTCTTTCACATACGTGAAAGACACTGAAGCAGTAGAATGTACTAATGTTTTCAAATCAGGACAATTGAGAACATGTAATTCTTGGAGCTTTTCGCTGTCACAAATCACGTATAACCATGGTGAGTCCTCCGACCCAATGGACTGGAGTTTCGACACTTTATCCAGTTTCAATGTTTTCAAGTCTGTAAGCACCCTTTTTCCAACAATTTCTGGGATTTGAGTTTGGAATACCTCGAGGCAACTGCAATAGTTTATACTCATTGTTGTTAAATTGGGCATCTTCTGGAGTATTTGAATGGGCAAATCAGGTGTTTTATTCTCATCAACATCAAAGAACAGCTTAATATGATTTAAATATTTGAGGTTGTCCATAGGTTCTCCCAACATTGTCCTTAACACCAATGTGAGTTCCCAGTCAAGTATCAGTACCTCAACGTTGCAAATGTCCTAGTGGAAGAAAATAAAATAGAAGGGTGAGGACTGAGTATTAAAAGGTGAAAGGTAAAATATATACATAGAAAGAGAGAGACAGACAGATAGAAAGTGCGCATTGCATGTTACTTAATTACCTTTAGATCAAAGAAAATGGATTGTCTGTTAGTACTTCCAAATAGCTCCAACTCTGACAATTCCACACGGATAATTTGTTTAACGCAGAGCACTCCAAAGTAAATGATTCTTTGTAGAAGTAAATGAGCTCTGGCAGATAACCAAGATGAAGTGTAGTTAAGCATGGGAAAACAAACGCCGCTTCTGTGTCCTCTTCCTTTCTAACAATTTCGTGCAATCCATAACAAAATAGTATTTCCAGTTCTTCAAGCTTCTTAAGATTTTTTGCCAAGGTCAAAGGAAACACATTTTGCAGGTTTTCACATTGGCTGACACTGACTAGCTTCAGATTTTGAAAGCTGCGAGTTCCTTTACTATTTCTTTCCCACACATCCTTAAGTCTTGGTAGCTCTTGTAAAGTCAATTTGTGCAAGTGGTATGTTGTTCCAGTACCCACTTCAGCATTCATCTCAAAAATTAACTCTACATTGTTGCAACCTCGTACTTGCAGTTCTTTTAAGCTCCTCAAATAAGGAAGAATATTAGATGGAATTGCACATGGTTGAATTACACAGTTCTCAAGCTTCAAAATTTTCAAACTATAAAACCAGCCATTCTGCTTTTGCAGACCAGCTCCACGTTGCCAGGTTTCTTGTAGCTCATGATGTTCGGAAAGGCTCATCTCTTGCATGCCTTCAAAAAATTTCTGTGAATATATATTGTGTAAGTTCATTATATAATAACTATTCCACTCAGACAATCACTTGTCATTGATTTTTCTTCTATTTTTTGGTTAGAGGAAAATTAGATAGTGTTTTTAGGTTCTTGATTCTTTAAAAAGATAACTGAAGCTAAAACATAATTATTTCTCTTGTTTTCCATTTACCACAAATTCACTCAAAGCCCATTAGTTACATTGCTTTAAGTTAACTTGTAAAATTGGGGACAGCAAAATCGAATCGAAAAACTTAGTCAAAAAAAATCATACATAATTACATACCTTTTCCTGGATTATTTGTTTTATTGTAGCATTTATACCTCCTTCCCAGCAGAATCGTTTGTTCTCTTTTCCATGTACAACATGTATATTTTGTAAAATTGGTGAGCTGGGGTCTTTTGCAGAAAATTTATCCATATTATAACATGCACTCACTACTAGTTTCTCCAGTGATGGGAATTCAAAGTCACAATCAGAGACACAGAAACTCTTGAGGTTCTTCAGTGAAACAAGCTCTAGAGCTTTCAATTGTTGAAAAACAACTTTGTCAGATTTTTCTCCATCTTTTCTTACTATTATTTCCTTCAGTGATTCACATTTCACCACCTTTATGGTGTTGAGCTCAACCAAACTTTTTGCAGTAGATGCTGACATTAGACTTTGCAATCCATCACAATTGACCACTTCTAGATTTCTCAAGCGAGTAAAAGATACAGAAGGTGCTATAGTAATCATACAGGGACAGTTCTGTAAAATCAAGAACTCTAACCTTTCAAGAATTATGTCTTCAAAGCCTATCTCTTTCATATTTGGCAAGTCTATCAACTTCAAACTTCTCAGATTTGGAACTACTCCCAAGTTTTCAATTTCAGTATCTTCTTTTAGAGGCTCTATCTTTTCAAAGAAACAATTATTCAATGATAGGCTTTTCAAATGAGGATTTCTGTGTAGGAAAGAATATAAAATCTCAGTATCCATTAATCTAGATAAGGAAAGCTCTTCTAAGTTATCCCTTCGATGGTTCCTTTTACCCATATAACTGCCTGGTGACTTTGCATGCCAAGACTCAATTTGCATGGACTTCAAGTTATTGATTACCTATAATTGACAAACATGTAAAGAAAAGATGAGTACATTAATAAAATGTACATATATTTAAACAAAAGTGGAAGAATATGTTTCCATTTTTGTCATTTTCTATTTAATTTTGCATGAATTACAAAGTGTGGTTGAAGAGTTGAAGGGCTTAGTACTAGTACCTCTTCAGGAAAGAATACATGTAGAGGATTTCTTTGTGCGTGCTCGGTTCCTATATTGAATGGTTCCATATTGTTACAAAGTTCAACAGATAACTCATTCAATGGACATGATAAATCATAAGCTGTTGGATAGAAGCTCGTAAGTTTTGGCAGTTCTGAAAATTTCATGGTGCTTAGTTTAGGAAAGTTAAATCTGGCTCTATCTGTGCTGGTAGCTTCCCTTTTGGCAACAATTTCACTCAATCCATGGCAATCACAAACCACAAGAGATTCAAGATTATCAAGACTCCTGGTTACAGAAAATGGAAATATATATTCCAAGCTGTCACAATCTTGTGCCCACATCTTCTTCAGTTTGTTAAACTTAGGAATCCCTATTCGGTCTTCATTATTGATTTTCCATACAAGCTTCAATTTTGGGAGTGTTTCTAGATGAACATCTTGCAAGTTATTAGCTACATCCCCAACTTGCTCACGTATATTGAATATTGCTTGCATGGACCTGCAATTTGTAACTCTCAAGTTGCATAGACTCCCACATATTCCCTCCATTACATCTTCAAGTTTGTCACACTCCTCAATGATTAGAGTGTGTAGTTCGTTAAAGGAATCTGAAGAGGGTTTCGGATTCCATATCTTGCTCAGACTCTTCATGCGGCCAAGTTTCATATTCTTCAATTTTGGAAAGATGCTACCCTATTTTGGTACACAGTAGCCATTAGTTAGTAGGATTAGATGTAAAATAGAGAACCAAATTAATAAGTACTTTGGTTATAACAAAAATTAAAAACCCTTAAAAATTGAAATGGACAAATATAACATTTATAGCTCTACAAACAAACAACATCAATTATAGTATTATTCGAAACTACGATGGTGGTTTACAATTTCAAATCGTAACATTGAATCTAATCAGACCAATCTTCTTACCATAATATCCTTGCCTCCATCTTGTTCAGGGAGGAAGATACTTCTCATCTTCTCACATTCACTTACATAAAGGCTTTGAAGATTCACCAGACTGTTGGCCATTGTAGATGACATCAAATATTTTAATTTCCAACAACCATTAACATCCAAATGTGTCAAATTTTCAAAACATAATCTTTCTGAAGAATGGTCGACCCTCCATATAACGTCAATCTGGATTGAGGACAACTCCAGTCTTTCTAATTTTGAAACTCCAACCTGCAAAAAGACACGAGTGATTAGTGTCTCAAAAAACTAAGGAATTGATTTTGAATTTCTCAACTCAATTTTCGTAATAGATAAATAAGCTTCTTCTCTTTTTAAAGTTTAACTCTTTACAAACTCTTTCCTTTCAGTTTAACAACATAAAATGTGATAAAAAGAAGTTGTAGCAAAGAAATTAAAAGGATAAGTTCAAAAGCACCTTTTCGTGGAAGAGATTTCTTTCCTCTCCTTCTATAGGAGGAATGGCATCAAACCCAATCAACTCAGACAAATATTGTAGCTTCAAATAGCGTAATTCAGGAAGCGTAAGAACCTCAGTTTTTTCAGGATTGCTTTGTGGTCCGACATCGATAATTTCCTTCAAAGAGTTGCATTCAGAAACTTCAATTGTTTCAAGAACTTTTAAATGTCTAACCACAGAAATCGAGAAGAGATTCTTCAATTCACCACAGAGATTGATCTTGATGACTTTAAGTTTACCAAAAGAGGGTTCAGAAAGTTTACATTTGCATATTTCATTCATCTTGAGATTATAGAGACATACTGACTCCAATCTTGGAAAAGCTTTCTCAGGGTGCTGCCTGTCCTTTGGGTGGATGAGAGATTGAACAGTAGAATTATTTACAATCCACAAATGTTTGAGATATGGAAATCCTTTTAAATTCAATCTATAAAAAAGGTCGTGGACAATATTATCGGCTTCGTGGACACTATTGTGCTTTTCATGGACAGTATTAAGTTCTAGAAACAAATTTTCAACTCCTTCAAACAGCATTTTGATCTCCTTTAGAGAATGAATGTCAGATCCATTTTTCAATTGTACTGCCAAAAATTTCAATGTTTCATATTTCTCTGGCATCTTGAAATCAGTCTCTACAAATGAACTCAAATCTCCAATAACAATCTTGTAACTATATAACTTGTCAAAAAACAAATTCTTTGGCAAAAGGGAAACATTTGGGATTTGTATGTCAAGAGTTGTCAATTGTTTCGAAAGTTTCAAGTCAGAAAGAAGAGCTATTTTACTTTGACGTGTTTGTTCTTCATCCTCCCATTGAATCAACGTATTTCTCATGTACAACTCCTCCAGGCTTATCAAGCTCAATATGACACCATCTGGAATTTTTTTAAGTTTAGAGCAATTACTTATGTCAAAAATTTGTAGCATTTTTAACTCACTCAATTCATTTGGCAAACTTTTAATATCAGATCCCGAAAAACTAAGAATTCTTAACCTTTTCAGCTCTCCTATGATGTATAATTCCTCATCTAGCATGCAGCATTGCTCCAAACAAAGCATTCTAAGTTTATGCAAGCATGAAATTGAAGAATCAATGAGGGGGAGATGAATACCAGTCAATATCAACACTCTGAGTTCATTCACCACTTCGAAGAAGTTGTTAGGTATTTTCGGACGCGGATTATTATTGACAATTTGAAGGACTCTAAGTCTTGGATAGTTTATTTTCCCCGGAAATTCTTCAATGAAGTCACAATGATCTAAGGAAATAGCAGCATACCTTTCAAGTTTATCAGGCCATTCATCCACTTTTCCCTTTGTCATTGTAAATAAACGATTTTCCTCATATGCTATTGACAAAGCTGCAGCACGAACAGTATCTTGCATGGTAAAATGGTCACTTGAATAACTGTCAGACAACAGACCTGACTCTTTTAGCTTTGCAACCAACGTATATACTTTCTCTCTGGTTTGCCTTGCTGTGTTGATTCCTCGAAGAAAACCGAAACCAATACAGTATTTCACTAAGTCCATAATCAATGCATCATGAACCATGCGAGCACAAAGCAAGAAAGTGTACTTAAGCTCCTCATCCAAAAGATCATAACTCAACTTTGTAGAAAATTCAGGTGCTCCAGTTAAGTTTTGAGATTCAAGTTTTCGGTTAGTTGCCTCCCATACAGAAAGGCTCTTATTTTTCAATGCTCTTGCAGTGGTAACTATTGCCATCGGCAACCGTTTACACTTCTCGGCAATTTGAGGTGCTAATTTGTCAAATTCAGAATTCTTGCCACCTATTCCAGCCTTTTTCTTGAACAGCATCTCTGCCTCTTTCTCCTCTAACACTTCCACTGGGAAAATATACTCCTCTTTCCCTTCCATTTGACTTAATAACACTTGTTTGATTTCAGAAATCATCAAAATCTTACACCCCTTGTACTGAGGAACAGTTTTTTCTGTTTTCACTAGATCAGAAGCATCAACGTGGGATTTTCCTTCATTGGCATTCTTCAAACCACCACCAAGGATATCTCCTTTCTTGACATTCACCGAGTCATCAGAACCGGGGGATTTTCCTTTCTTGAAACTCCTAGAACCATCAATGTTGGGGGCTTTTCCTTTGTTGAAACTCTTAGAACCATCAGCACCGTGTAACGTTCGTTTTTTGCTATTTGCCGAGCCATCAACATCAAGGGATTTTCCATCACTGACATTCTTTGAGCTATCAACATCAAGGGATTTTCCTTTAACATTTGTCACACCATCATCTTTCTCTAGTTCACACGGAATCCCCAACAGGTTAAAGTTCACTTCTTCCCAAAGATCGTCTAGGATTATAAGCGTGCTCTTATTCTCATTCTTCAATATCTCGTGAATTCTAGCAGCTCTTGCAATGTCACTTTCCTCCACCAATACAACCCCCAACATATCAGCAATTTGTCCTTGGATTTTTCTTACGTCAGGGTATTTTGTCACACTTGCCATGGTCACCACTTCGAACATCTTATCTTTTAAGGCTTTCTTCACAACCTCTTTCACTAAAGAGGTCTTCCCAACGCCACTCAACCCATGAAGACCGATCATTCTAACACCTGGCTTTTGGAATTCATCAGTAATCTTTTTCACAGTGTCATTTCTTGATGGATAGCTTTCATAACCGAGGTTTGAAAAAAACGCAGCCATGGAGGGTGGCCCAGACCAATAAGACAAAATGTCAAACTTTGCATTTTCCAGCAACTCATTTGCCTGCTTTGTGATATCCTTTGCTTTTCTACTTCGACGATACCTTATCCCTGGCTTCGGAAGGTAACCACTGTCGAAAAAGTCAAACGCTGCAGATTTATGGCATATTTCGTCCTCGTGGAAGCGCTTATATTTGAGAATGAGTTTATCCACACTCTCTATCCATTCTTTAACTTCAACGTGAATTCTTCTTCCATGTCGACGTTCTTCCTCGTCAACAGTATGCTGAATAGTATCTCTTTTCTTCTTGAGCTTCTCCACAACATCTTTTACTTCATTAACTCTTTTCTCGTACAACTTCAGTTGAATCAATTGCTTCTTTAGCCACTCCTTTGCACGAGGTGCCGATGTCAGGAAGTGACAACATTCGACTAGAGAAGCCATGCTGCATCTCAACTACATCTTTTCTGCATGCATACATGTAAATCAAATTAATATTAATTAAGAGAGGATATAGTTGAAGTAATGAATGATGAGATTTTCTGTTCTTTGAGCCTTAAATTTCATGTTTTGTAATACAAAAACTAATCTCGTGTAAGAAAATATAATGAAATAACAGAGAGTAGTTTTCTAAAATTCTTATATTCACATAGATCGATTTCTTCTGTATTTCTCTGAATAAGTTCTACAATTCTTCTATATATGTTTATGTTAGAATATAAGTTTAACCATCTGCGTAACCAATAAGAAAGCAATACTTTAACAATTGAAATAATCATTTGACAACATTATTTATATGAATTAATAATTTATAGGTAAATGAATGATATCTATATATTATTCCTCAATCAGTAATTCTTGTTCTAAATCAAGTATTTTGAAACACTTATGTTAGCAAAACCATTAAGAAGCATGAAGATCAAGATCTGAGTTGAAGTTTCTCAACAGGTAGAAAAGATTTGTAGCGACTAGTTTCATCAAGCTCTATATAAAGGAATCTCTTATGACGAAGAATAGGAGTTATGCATATTCATAGTATTGAAATGCAGCAAATTTCAAGGTTCTATATTCTTTTGTGTTTATGTTTATTTAGCTATCTAAAAGAGTGATGAACCTTTGTATACATCCTAAATACAACAAAGGAGAAAGTTGGTAAAATATTCTTCCGCTGATATACCAGAGTACGCATTGGAAGTATAAGATTAAGATAAATTGTTTTCATTATCTTCTTAACATCACCATCACACCACTAAGAAAAACTGAACAAGGCAAGGACAAATGGAAAGGGATCCAACTTACGGTTACAGAGGAAAATAAAGAATTTCGTCAACGAAGTTGTTAGAAGATTAGATAATACGGCTAACATAGAAAATATTCAGCAAGCTTCATCATGCGAGGGTTAAGTCATATTCGGTTGAGACACATGGGAGACAATGTTATGGTGATCACGGTGGATGATGAAGGGATTTTGCAAAAGGTTGTAGAAAAAACATAAAGAATGGTTATCCAATATATCTGAATCGATCAATTTTTGGGATAACTAAACCACAATGGGCAACAGGGAGAACATGGGTTAGATGCTGAGGGATTTCTTTATCATTATGCTGGTAAAATGTTATGGAATTTGAGGTAACAATAATGGGGAATGGAGGCACTTTATAGAAGGAAATAGGGCAGAAGGTATATTAACAATATGGAACACGTCTATGTTTTCATTAATAAGTTGTAACATCGATAAAGGGTTTATAATCATAAAAGGGGTGTGGGGAGATAAAAAAAAAAGGTGGTGATTGATGCAAATGTGTATGCACCCTGTATTTGCAGTGAGAAGAAAGCCTTATGGGACAAACTTTTACAGATTAGGAGGGAGGATAGGAATAATGTATGGTGTATGGTTAGGGACTTCAACTCCATAAGCAAACTATGAGAAAGGAGAGGATCAATCAAGTCAGGAGGGCACAGGTAGGAGAGAGATGTTGGCTTTTAGTCAGTTTATTGAGAGCATGGACTTGATGGATATATCTATGATAAGTAAAATATTTACATGGTATAGTGCACATAAAAATGTCAAAAGTGTATTAGATAGAGTGTTAATATCTCAAGAAATGTTGGATTTGTGGTTACAAAGCAAACAATATGTTCGTGATATATCAGTGTATAACCACAATCCATTTATTCTTAGGCATAAGTTAATTGACTTGGGGAAAGCCATTTAAGAGCGTGGACATTTGGGGGAATCATGGAGGATTTCAGGATACAGTTAGGAACTACTGGAACAGCTATGACATAACAAGAAATTATATTTTTTTGGATATTGAAGGAGAAATTGAAAAGATTGAAAGAAAATTTAAAAATTTGGAATTTGGAGGTTTTTGGGACATAAACCAAAGTAGTCAGTAGATAATAAGAAAAGTAAGCAAGTTTGACAAAGTTAATGAAGAAAGAGATTTAGATCAAGAGGTTTTATCAAGACAAATTAGCATTTATCAAGAAGCATTATTAAAGAAAAAATCGAGATCAAATGATTGGAAGTAGGGGATATGAACACAAAGTATTTTCATAGAGAAATCAAGTCGAGAAGGATGAGAAGAGGAATAGCTATAAATACGGAGTGTTGCAAGGAACCAGAAGGAGATTTCATAATGAGTTCAAAAATAGATTCAGTGAGCAGTCCAGGTTAAGGTTAGGCTGGATAATATAGACTTTTCCTTCAGACTAGCGAAGTGGACAGCATGGAACTCACTAGGAATATAACAGAAGAAAAAGTCAAGTTGGCAGTGTGATGGGGTAAAATCTCCAGGTCTAGACGTGTTCAACTTTAATTTTCTAAAACAGACATAGGACTTAATTAAAGAGGAGATATTATGAGGGTTGTGAGAAATTTCCACATATATGAAAAGTGGCCAAAAGGAACAAATGCATCGTTATTAGCCTTATACTTGAAGTAGAAAACCCACAAGGCTAGATGAGTTTAATTCGATTTCTTTGGTGAGATGTATATAAAAAAATATATCAAAAATTATGGAAGGAAGGCTAAGAAAGGTACTACAAAACATTAGAGATATAAAAGAATCGGTCTTCTTAGAGGGAGGAGGTTTACTGGATGGAGTGTTAATCGAATAAATGAAGCGAAAAATGAATGAAGATATAATAATAAAGGTTATTTTAAGAAGGCTTATCACAGAGTTAACTTGAGACTATCTTTCATATATGACGGAAAGGGTAAGATTCAGACATAAATGGATTAAGGAATTCTTAGACTCTTCCGTCAAAATCAGTTTTAAGGTCAAAACAGTATTAATCACAATTTACCTCAAGCCTATATGACTATGTATTTATCTAGGAAGCTTTACAGCTTATAAATACTTTGAAAGATGTAATACTAGAACAATATGGGACTTGAGACATGTGTATGTGCAAAAACTATTGGTGCAATTGTACTATGAACATTTTAATCTCACATCTCTTAGATTGATAAGTATTAGAAGCTCCTAACCCTATAATAAAAGTTTACCCGTACTCTTATACTTATTTTGAACTTGAATTTTATTATGTATTTTGTTTGTCTTCTTATTCTTTTAAAGTTACTTAATTTAAGAAAAATTTCACTTAATTTGGGAGAAATCCTTTTTTAGGTTCACCAAAGGGACCAAAATGATTTCCATATGGAGAGAATCACAAAAGAAAGGCCTTTTGGGAAAGTAAATGTGTTGTTGGCTATGCCTTTTGGGAAGATGGCATTAGTAATGTGGGATATAAGAGTAACAAGAAGGCAATTCAGGAATAAAAACATAATTCTCTTAAGAAAATGAAAATGGAGGTTAAAAGTTAAAGATAAAGATTTGTGGAAAGACGTCACAATATCTAATTATGAGTCTTAATGAAATCTTAATAAATGTAATGGAAGTTAAAATGAATCTATGTTATGGACAAACCTTAAAAATGTGTATATGGGAGTAGGAAGTTAGGTGAATGGTTCAGTGACAATATTAGTTGAAAAATAGAAAAAGGAAACAAAATTCAATTCTAAGAAGATATTTGGATGGAACACTTCAAATTAAAAAAAATAAATACCCTAAAATATTTATTAACTCTAACCAAAAAGAAGCAATGCTTTAAATTAATATATTTTTTATTATTGATAAAAATCATTAAATATTTCATGATTTATGTTTAGGTAAGGTTAAAAGGGTTTTAGCTTCTTCATATATAATTTGTTTTTATTTTGAGTATTTAATAAACTATTCTTTAGATTGGGTATTTAATAAATTAAATATTTTTAGTATAAGATTTTGAAATATCTTAAAGTTTTTCTTTTGGTCTTTCAATATTTTTTATCATGGAACAACTTGTATGTTTTGCTCATGAAGTTATGGATCATATTTCCATATCAATATAAGTATGTAGCAGACTTAATATGGTCATCGGAACAGTTTAATAGACACCTGATAGAAGAAACTACAACCAAAATAAATGTAGTGGTGTTCGAAATTAAATTAATAAAAAAACAATTAAAAACTAATCTAAAAAACAAGAAACTGATCAAACTAGTCTTCTTTTTTTGAATTTTTCAGATTTATTTTTTTTTCCTCAAAATGGTTTAGATTTCAAATTAAAAATCAAGAACCAAATACAACCAAAAATAAATTTCTTATCGTATAAAAATATAACGGTATATATTTATAATTAATTAATTAATAAATAATAAATACGCGTAAGTGTGTGTATTGAAAATTATTGGGATTCGATTGTACTTTACTTACAATATATTTCTAATTATGAAAGTATGTAGCAAATTTGTATAATAGTTTTTTAACCATAAGATAATGTAATTTATTAATGAATATAAGAAGAAATTGAAATTACAAATATGCTAATAATTATAAAAAAAATCATAATGTGTCTCTTTATTATTTAACACTTTTAATTTTTCGTAAAGAAATGTTTAACAAATTTATAATAAAAAAATAAAAAAGTTTATCTAAATATTAGTTTATTTTTTATATAAAATTGAAATTAAATCAATTAAACCATATGTTACTCTTAGATTTAAGTAACTTTTTTAATTAAAAAAAATTATCTAATTAATCAAAATGAAAGTCGATCCTTTTTAATATATGATCTCGTAGTACATGATAAAGAAAGTGATTATTTAAAAAAAATAAAAGAACAAATGAATGCATGTAAATCTTATGGTAAAATAAGAAAATAATTTTAAAACATGGAAAAAAATAGTATATATGTAGTGAATGAAATAGAGTATGGAGCATAAGGTAAGAAGGACTTGATGGTAAAAAACAATTTGTTTGTCAATATTCTATATTACTATAAAGATTTCCTATTTAATCTATATTTCATATTTTTATTTTATTTTTAATTATATTTTAAAAGTAAAAATGGAATATATTTTTAAATATTGTAATAATTATACACATTTCAATAACACAATACACTAACATCATAATATATTATAAATTATTCACTATTTTTATTATTATTAATTTTATTTTCTTATAAAAATACAAGGCAGGGATGTGAATTTCCTACTAATTACATATAAAGATTAGTTATATATATATAATGTATTTTGAATTTTTTTTATTAAAATACATATTCTTTTTTTCTTTTATAATAGGAATTGTGTTTTGAATTTGTTATTAGTGTACACTTTTTTTTTCCTTTTCTATCCTTATAAACATAACTAATGGGAATTGTGATTTGTAGGCAAATATCCTAAATTGGTGTAATTTTTATCTTGAATTCTCAAAATAGTGCATTTTTTTATTTATTTTCGGATATGGGTAAATTGTGCATATCATTATAAAGAAATAGTGACCCAATTTCACAATTTAATTTAAGATTAAATGAAATCGTTAAAAGAGAACATCATTTTAGTTTACTAAATGAAAATCATGTAGCCAAATTTTTAATTAATGAGATAATTAATATCGTGAAAATATTGAAGGATCTTAAGGTGGTTAATATTCTTCACCCATTCCTTTTCTATTTTGTTTTGCATGATGTATTGCTAATGTGCAACTAAAATAAATGCACAGTTACAAAACTAGTTTTATTTATTCATAAAAATGGTTGAAATTAAATTGAAACAAATGTGAAGTTAATTTGAAATTAAAAAATAATGGTTGAGGAGATTATTATTTAAATTAAAATAAAAAAATGACATTAGTATGAGATTTATATATTGAACTAAATTAAAAGTAAGTTTGATTTTGAAAAGAAAAATTAAATTTAATTAAAATTTAGTAATAAAATATATTTAGCAAAATTAAGTTTAAGTTTAATATTTGAATTTAGTTACTAATATAAAAATAATTTAAAATAAAATTAAGATTTAGCAATAAATTTAGAATGAAAAATTTTAAAATATTATATAATTGTTTAAATAAATTTATTGTTAGTTTTTAAATTATATGGATTACTCACTAAATCTATTTTTATATTAAGAACTATAAATTCATAACATGTAACTTTTCTTCTTAGTAACCACTCTTCTATTCAAATTAAATTTGCATTTATCTTAATTGCACATTAACAATAGATCACAGGTGCCAAATAAAACAAAAGAGAAATGAGTGGAGAATATTAACCCACTAAAATTGTACAGTATTCTCAGTATATTAATTAACTCATTAATTAAAACATTAGCGGTACAATTATAATTTCATCTAGTAAATTAAGATAGTATACTTTTTTCACAATTTCATTTAATCTTATATTAAATGGTGGAATAGGGTCACCATTTCTTCACAATAATATCATGTCTTCTATGCACAATCTACCCATATCCGGAAATAAATAAAAAAAATGCACAATTTCAGGAATTTCAAAAAAAAATTACACCATTATAGAAAATTTGCCTGGTTTGTAAGTGTTATTTATGTATATGTTATTTTATCATGTTTATCCTTATAAACATAATTATTTTTTTAATGATTTTTAAAAAATTATTTTACAATAAGAATTGTAAAAATAACAAAATATAACTTTTAGTGTCTATATAATTTTAAAGTTTTAATATAAATTTAATAATATTTTTATTTTAATAATTATTTTTTATTTACAAATTTTGTATTGTATAATAAAAGATAACACACACCTAGTCATACTTGTGTTTCAACTATCTATATATATTAAATTGCAATGTTGAAAAGCCATATCTTTTTTCATGAGTTTAATGTCCAATTTAAAAAAATTATAAATTTGTTCTGCATCTCTATATTTCTTAATTGAACCTTAAATCTAACATATTTATTTAAGATAATATTTAGAAATAAATTAATTAATTAAAAGTTTGAAAAGAAAACAAATGAATGTATACAAAGTTAAAAATTAAGCTAAAATTACATATTTTTTAAAATAAAAAGACTAAAACACATCTTCAATGTAATTTTTTACAAATAATAATTTTTAAAGCTAAACAATGTTTAATAGATCTAATCACCGGAGAAAATAACGTTACATTACTTTTATAAGTCATCTTTATGCTTGAGAATTTAAAAGATGAAATGATTTAATATAAAAACCTATTTATGTGGTTGCATGTGAAAGTTGACTTAAGAAAAAAAAAATTATTAATAAATTTCGTGCTAGATCTAGAGCACATGAAGTCAAATTGCTTATCACTGTTTTGTATTAAAAAAAAAACTATTGTTTAAAAATATTTAGGTACTAGGTAAGCTCATGGAGAAAATATTTTAAACTAATATGTACATCAAGTGTTGGATTTACACAAATAAAATTCAAAGTTAAAATAAAAAATCATGCATATAGATGTTCTTAAGCAAATATACAATTTACATGTAAAAAAAATAAAATAAAGGATCAAAGCTTCAAAACATGGATAACCAAAATTAATAATTTAATATAAAATCTCTTTACCACTTATGAATTATCAACAAGTACTTAAATGAATTTCATGATATAGACGATGAAAAAATGAATTACCATTTACGTCAGAGAAGATCCACAACCATCACATGCTTAAAAATGACTTCAATTTAGGTAATATTACTTCACTTGACAAGACAAACCTGTAATATAAAACATGATTCAATCAAAATTACTTCTTTTCATTCCAAAATTTTAGAAATTTGAGATTTTTTTCACACTCATTCGGGAATAAATTTGTACAAATTTAGATTAAATTACTCCCATTTATTAATTTATAAATATTTATACTTCTAGAAACAATTTTCAAAACTACTTTTACTATTATAATATCGATTCGCTGTTAAGTACTTTATAGAGATCAAAGTTATTTCATTGAAATAAGTTTTCGTACTCGACTTTGGATATAAAATAATCAACACATTTTAAAACAAAATTAAAAACTAAAATTCAGAAAGTTTTGAAAAGGTTGGAGGATGTTATACTATACCCATGTTTCTCTGAATCTGTGGCAAAATTTGATAAATACTGACTTATTCTTCTTCACAAATTTAATCACATAATTTTCTCATGATTAAAAAAAATGATCGATTATAGTCCAGTGTATACTTAATATCATTCATGTATCATATGAAGATTCCATTTCTAATAGCATCAGTAATGAAAGTAGAATAAACTGATTTTTTTTTTTGGTGAACTTTCAAGATTGATGAATTCAACAATTTTATCTGTGAAAATTTTAGTAGCAGGAAAGTTAGAGGCAGGGAGTTTAAGATACCAAGAGGATTTAGATTACTAAACCTAAACTTTAAATGAGAAGGAGCAAATAGTGATTATAGTGTTTACCTGACAACAATGAAAACAACATAAGCAACCAGAAACTATGATCAACAAATCCTAGCTTTCTTCAATCACTTCAAAGCATTGAGATGACATTGAAAATGAAGTTGAGAGAACACAGTGAAAGGAAAATCTGCTTTCAATGTATATATACGAAATACAGCCTGTGCTTATGTTATATTAGAGCCTGGTACCTCCATGCATTGATTTTGACTTTTATATATAATAATTGTTTTGGTGGTTATACATTTTCTTATTTATTGGAATACTAAAATTCTAAGCGTGATGAAACATAAAATAGAATTTTGGTGTATAATAAAACAAGTTGAACTTACAGAATATTATCTTTTAGATTATTTATTCTTTATCACTAGTTGACTTTGACGTCGTCTTAAAATATTGTTGCGTGAGATGAGACCGTATTCCCACTGAAGACAAATAGCACAGGAAGAGGAAAGGTGTTATAAACCACAAAACAGTAAGAAGAGTTTTTTTTTATTTAAAAATTATTTTTAGTAAATGTTCCAAATACCTATAAAGCTGTCTAAGTATTTTTATTTTTTTATTTTATCAATAGGATGGTGTAATTATTACTGTTACTTTTTCATCTACAACTCATTAACAAACTTTTTTTCACTCTTCAATCTTTTTCTAACTTGTACGTCAGGTTATCCTTAAAAAGAAAAGAAACGAGTTAATTAGTGAGTTGGAAAAGATTAGAGAGAAAAAGAACGAATTGATCGGTAAATTATTAGAAGATAGAAATAATAGTTCCGTCATGACAAAAATCAAATAACATAATATTTAAATAAATATAAAAAATATTTTGAGCCCTTTATTGGTCGAAAATTTTTTATATAGTCTGAATTGAAAATACTCAAACTATTGATGTACTTCAAGTTAATTAAACTTAATTTTATTAAGTAGATAATATATCAAAAAAAAATAAAGATAGATCATAAAAGTTGTCTTTCAAGATAGTACACAAGAGAAATATGTAAATCTTCCCAAAGTAAGGAAAAACACTCCTATCTAATTACTCGTATTATAAAAAAAATCATCTATGAAAATTACACATGAATAAAAATTTGTATATAAATTTATATTGCATACAAAATTTTACATACGGATTTGTATCTGTATATAAAATCAGCATTATATATAAAAATTTTTACAAATTTAAATCTGTATGTAAAATCAAAATTACATACGAAATTTTACATATTGATTTTCATCCAAAATATCACATATAGATTTAATCCATATGTAAATCCGAATAAAAAATTAATATTACATACGAATTTTACATACAGATTTAATAAAAAATATTAGATACAAATTTAATCCTTATGTAATACAAATATTTATATTATTATTAATTATTTTATTATTATTAGTACTAATATTATTGATATATTATTATTAAAATATTATTATTAATATTAATAATATTACTATTGTCATTATTATTTTTATTACTAATATTATTATAAATATCATTATTAATAATAATATTTTTATTAATATTATTATCAATATTTTTATTAATACTATTATTATTGTTAATATAATAATATTATTATTATGATGAATATTCTAAATAATATTAATTATTATTATTATAAATACTAATATTATTATTACTATTATTAAATTTAATATTATTATTATTATTATTATTATTATTATAAAATTAATAATATTATTAATATTATTATTATTACTGTTAACCGTATTATTATTATATTAATAATAGTATTATCAATATTCTTAATATTATTAATTTTGTTGTTATGAATATTATTAATAATATTAATACTATCAATATACTGTTAATATTAATAAAACTGTTATTATTAATAATAATAATATTAATAAAATATTATTGAAAATATTATTTTGATTATTATTATTATAAAATTGGTATCAATATTACTAATATTATTATTATTATTATTATTAATTTTAATATTATTATTATTACTAATGTTGATATTATTAAGAATAATAATATTATTATTATTAAGAATAATAATATTATTATTAATATTATCAATATTATTAATAAGGTTAATATTAATATTATTATTAATTATAAAAATTATAATAATAATAATGATAATAATAGTAATGGTGACAACAAAGTTAGTCTGATTTAGTGGTGATAAATTGAGTTTGTAAGTGCATGTGAGACTTGAGTCTAAATCCCACTTTATACAATTTGTTAAAAGTAAATAAAATTTACTAGAATAGTAGTAAAATATAATCTTAGAAGTTAAATATAATAATAATGAAAACATGACAAGAAAGTAGTAGGAAAATTAAAAAAAATATATATAAATAAAAGTTTTTTAAAAAATTATTCATTACATACATATCTGTATTTAAAACCAAAATTATCACCTACGGATTTAGTCCATATCTAATTTTGATTTTTTAAATGTCACTATATAACCAATTATTCTATAAAATAAGAATTGTCACATGTTTTCAACTTAACATAACAAGACGACAAAGATAAAAGAAAAATGTGATATTAAAATGTTTAGAAATATCTCAATTTTTACTCCTACTACATGAGATTTTTCATTACAAGCTTTCATTTCCAAAATTAAAATTTGTTCTTGGAAAGTGATTTGATCATAATGTCTACTATCTATTTCTCCAAATTATAAGAGAAAACACCACTACAAAATGAGAAAACATAACTTGAAGTATTTTCTAATATCATCTAAACTTTCTGTCTAGTTACTATCTTTAAAAATCACAAATCATAATTAATTGTGCCTCATATGTATCTTAATACTCATTTTGTTGCACAATAATGAGCTATATTAGGACAAAGCATAAATCAAGATAAAGAAAAACTTGTAACAAACATTATATCTAGTATAGTGGTTCTTAATAAACTTCCACCTAAACTTCTATAAATAAAAGCTTATACTTGCTACTAGCATCATTAGGTGTCAACTTATCATTTTCAATAATGGATGTGTTTAGTGGTTTATAGTTACGCCTGTGTTTAGTGGTTTATAGTTATGCATGAGAAATTTCTTCATTATTTTTAAAACATATTTTCTTTATGTAACGAAGATTTATGCATCACATTGATGTATCTCCATTCCAAGAAAATAATTCATTTTTCAAAATCAATCATTTCAAGTTGAATTTTCATGTCTATGTTTGAATTTGTTCAAAGAATTTGAATTGTTCTCAATGATCAACAAATCATTAATATACAGACATGATGTGTTGCACTTCATTGTTTAACATTTTTATATACAAAGTAGATTGGTTTTCTCTTTATTTATAGTTATGCATGAGAAACTTCTTCATTAGTTTTAAAACATTTTTTTTTTTTTTGTAATGGAGATTTTTGCATCACACTGATGTATCTTCATTCCAAAAAAGTAATTCATTTCTCCAAAATCAAGCATTTCAAGTTCAGTCTCCATGTTTAAGTTCAAGGAATTTGAATTATTGTGAATGACCAACAAACATTTAAAAAATGTCTTCTTTAAGGCAAACTATTTAAAAATGTTGATTTCGCATCAAAACTAGAGTTGGGCAAAAAATTTAAATTGAAATTAACTAATGCTAAATTGAATTGAACTTTTACAAAGTTATTGAATTAAAAAAAAAACTAAAAATTTTTCAAATATAATATTTAAAAACTTAATTGTATTTTAATAAACTTTTAAAACTAAAAACTAAACTTAATTTAAATTAAATAAATTTATTAAAACATGGTTTTTTCATGTTTTCTTTTCACTTTATTATCGTTACAAAAAACAATACCTAAACCTAAACTAACAGGTGCTGCATAAATTTTTTGATCGCTCTTTCAATAATGGTTTAAGACTAATATGCTATATAAATATGTTGAAGTTGTAAAGTTGTTCGATCTATCTAAAACAAGATGTTGCTTAATCTTTAGTTATAGAACTGAATCATTTCCTAGTTATTGTTGATTATCGTTAGTATTTTCAATCTTCATTTTTCATTTTCATTTTCAATCTTCGTTTTCGATCAACAATGATTGACTTTTTATCAATGTTTTTTATCCATATTTTTAATCTTCAAGTTCAAAGTATTTTGCTTTTCATTTTTATCAATAGTGATTGGGTTTCACTCTTTTCCATTTTTGCTCTTCCTTTTACTCTTTCTTTTTCGTATTTTCTTTAATTCAATTGATTGGCTCAGGGTAGGCTACCAGGAAATTTACTCATTGGTAGTAGATATTTTTCTTTATACCTAAGATTCTTTAAGGTATCAATGGACTTTCTTTTCTTTGACTTCCAGATTGTTGATTTGTATTTTAAACATTGATTGGTGTATTGGCAACATATCTTAGGGTATGATAAAATTTAGCGTGAATTCATGATTCACATCCAAACTAAAGTTAAGATTTTAGATACTAATGAAGATATTTGTCTATTTCCCAACAACTACGTCCTACAAGTACCACATTAATATATTTACTTAACTAATCCAATAAATACTAGTAGTGGTACATTGGAGTATTATATTTATTGTTGTATAGATTAATGCTTATTATGTTGATTTTCTTGTTGATTTTTTTCTTCTCATCCAACTTTATATATAATAATAATTATCAGATTATTGATTTCTTGTTTTTTCAATTGAGCAACAAAATTAAAGCATCACTAAAAGATAAAGGCTTTGCAGCCTCAATGTTAAAATAATAAAAAATATTCTAATGTTGGTCGTATTAAAATATATTAAAATATGTGCTTATAGCCAATATTCTTAAATGTTCAAGCATTTTGCTCCACCAATTTGAGCTATGGAGAGTGAAATATCTCACTATTTTGTGTGTGTCGTGCGCATGCGAGTGGATGTGCTTGTGTGCATGTGATAAGAACCAAGAGCTGAAAGTATTTGCATAAATAAATAATTCAAATGATGTTTTGCAAATTTCAAGTGGACCAATCACCAAGTCAAGGACCCAAAAACTGAAAGAGACATTCATTGGACTGATTCAAAACATTTTGACTACCAAAGAAAGTCTAAGATTAAATTGAAGCCTAATCACGTTCTTAATTTGATATAGGCTGATGAAAGAATTAAATAAAGGAGATTTAGGCTACAAGCAAATCATTTGACCCATAGAAAATGCATAACCAGATTTAATTTAAGTGTAAATAGGCTATTTTGGGCTTAGGTTAAAATTTGAATAGTCACCTATTATTTTGTGAACCAATTTTAAATCTTTTTTTATTTTGATGTATTTTGTTTAATTTTCCATAGGGCTCAGAATAGTCATTCTTAGTAAATTGTGTTTTTTTCATTTTCCCATATGTAATTAATTAGTCATCTATAAGTGTACCAAAAAACTGTTGTTCAATGAAAAGTTAGGTTAGCTTTTAGAAGCTAACAAAAGTCTATTTAAGTTAGAAAACATGTGTAAACAGCAACTTTGAATTTTGAAATACAAATTTGATTCTGAAATTTTCAGAAGTATGAGTTTCTCTATTCAGTTCTTCATTGGACTTGTGCAACTTATCAAGGACTGATCATCCTTGTGACATTTTTTATACTTTAGAGTCTTTGCTGCATTTCTTTTTTGCAAGACAAGGGTTTTGAGTAGATCATCCTAAATCTGAATACTTAAGAATTTTGAGGCATTCAACTACTCTTTGTTGTGAGTTATGAGGATTATTCCTAACCAGGTTCACACCAACGTGCATACGTAAAGTATGTTTATGTATGTTTATGAAAATTATTGACAATTTGAATAGCATTTTTATTGTCACAAAACATAAGAGTTAGTCTATAAAGATAAATACTCATGTTAAAAAGAAGTCAATACAACTAAACTACCTCAACAATGGTTAGATCCATGGTGCAATATTCAACTTCAATAGAGAAACGAAAAATAATATCTTATTTCTTGCTCTTTCAAGAGAGTCTTCAAGAAAAAATGTAAAAACATATAGTAAACCTGAGATTAGTAAGGTCATTGGTCCAATTAGCATCAAAATAATCACACAACTCTAAGGAAGATGTTCAAGGAGGATTTGAAAATAAGTACTAGGAAAGTATCTAAGATACGGAGATAGCTACTCAATTTAATGTAATACGAGAAACAACAAACTGTCACAATATGCACAACATAATCAATACAAGGATGAGTATTTGTGAAATTTACTAAATTGCTAACAATAGTGTCATACACCATCAACAGGAGTACATTTCACATTAATTAAGCTCAATATAGATGTTAGATGTGTGAGTATTAGAAAGATAAGTTTGTGCTAATATACTCAGTTGAGAGAGAAGATAACCTTTATGAGAATATGCAATTTCAATCCCTAAAAAATAACAAAAAGGGCCCATGTTCTTCATTTCAAATTGTTTTGCCGACTATAATTTTAACTCTATAACTATCATTATCATGTCTTCAACGTAGGCTACAAAAACAAAGTAAAGTCACAATCACTATAACAAAATCTAAGAAATATAATAACTACGAAGAACATCTCAAAACAAGTCTAAAAAGCTTTTTTCATACACAAAGAATCTTCTTACATACACATTAATTATGAGAAATATCTCGAGGGGATATTAGTAGAACTCTTCTCTTATATCACCATTTAAGAAAACATTTTTATTATCCATCTTAAAAATTTCCCACTAACAAATAAAGACAACAAGTTGACAAAAATATCTAATCTTATATTTAGACATTTGGAAAATATGGTTCTTGATTAAAGAACAAACAAAGTCAAATGCAAAATCAATATAAGAAATCACTCACGCAAGTCACAAGTTGACAAACATTGGAAATGAAGGAAAGAATTTTGTGCCGACAAGGATTACAAGAAACATGAATATCAAATTTTTCTTTAGTGAATTTATTTTTGAAATTTTCTAACATTTTTATATTAGATGTTTTTATAAAGGCCAATTTTAACCATGGCTCAACAAATTTAATATATAAATCTTGATTGATTTTTTTTGTTGAGTGAACTATATTATTCTTTCATATTTATTATACAAATCATCTGATGTTATTTAGTCATGTGGTTTAAAGATGTTATTTGTATTTGTACCTTTGATTGGTGTTTAGTATTTTCTTGATAACAACAGTGTTGAGGATGTATGTAACATGTCAAACAGCTTCGACCAGCCAGTGACAATCCTGGCCATACGGAACTAAGGTTGCATATGCCACCATCAATAGTACATGCAAGTCAAGGAGGTCTGTGGGATCTCAGACTTTAACAATGACTTCTTCATCGAGTGTTTGTTGATTGTAGTTATTTTCAATTTTTGTGATATAAATTACTACTTTCTTACATCTTTTACATTCTGAAAATGATTTTTATTATATTTTAGAGGCAGTAATGTTTCTACTACACCTTTCATGACAGATAAAGAGATAAATGCTCTTCTAGATTGATAATTATTAAAATAATATCATACTTTAGACTTAATATTCTAAAAATGTAATTGAATTCTCAATTATATTACATGTAGTAGTTGACTATGTTTCTTCATTGTGCATTTACATGTAAATAAATTATAATAATGAGTTGGTAGAAAATAACAATGAACACAAAAATTATTGATGTATTAATTGCAACAACAGAAAATAAATAGATTTATACTTATTATATATTTCTTATAATCTTTAATTTTAATTATTTTACTTTTAATAAATTAATTTGTTATAATAATATATTAAATTTTTAAACAAATCTTGTGAGTAGTAGTTTGATTACTTGTGTGATTGATGTGCAAGTGAGATAAAAATATCAATATGATACAGTAGACCAAACTAGATTACTGTAAATTCAGAACTATTTTTACAGTTGTTGGATAAGAGGAATTCTTTTCTATTCTATTTTATAGACAAATTCTACAGTTGCACATCTTTTTTCACCGAAGTGAAATCAATCCTTATAGTGCGGATTGATTGTGGATTATCCCATAATTTTTCTTTGTTGAAGTGTGAATAATCATATTAAGTGATATTTTTTTATTACTGTCACACCAAGCCCATTTCCAACATGCTAACAAACACAGGCAATGTGAACTCATTGAATTGGCTTAAGTAACGGGAATTCATTGTTGAAAGAAGATAATACTTGCATCTTAGTAAATGTGTGAAACATCATCAAATATAGGATTACCTGTTCGACAAGAAACCATCCAAATATAACATTGCTTCATTCTGAAAAAACAACGTTAATCAATTCCCAGTACTAAAAAATGGGGAAACATACACAAATCACACATATATTATGCCAAAATGGGGGTAAAACATGTGTGCAAACCTACTCAAACATTGTTCTGTTGGAGAAACAAAACATCTTAAGGAACTATGAATATGAAAGAAACAATAACTCTAAAGGGAAGTGTTGTTGGGACATATTTGGTAGAATCACCTCTACTTACTCCCCTGCAACCCAAATGACAAAAATTGACTCAGGTGTTTTGGCTCATTTCCACTAATATACACAGATTCCCTTCCTACAAAAACAACCTACATCTCTTGTTTTACATCACTATTGCATATAAAAACAGAATCTACACACAAACCACCTTTGGTATGCGTACAATCAATCTGAGCCAATGAGAATTTGACCTTCATCAGATCATTAGGATTCTTAGAAACAAAGTTTCCTGCATGGTAGAGAACCCAGTGCCCATGGTTATCCAAATGAGTTTTGGATACAGCATGTTGACCATCAGAAGTTGTTAGCTCAAATTTTACAGGTTTTACATCCCAGCCATGAATGTGATCAGTCTTACAAACTCGACGGCCTAATCTCTTCGATGATCTGCCAAGCTGGAGTCTGAAGAACACACTGTATGTCCCAGGAGGAAATTGAAAATCAACATCTCCTTCCACTTCAAGCCACCAAATTTGTTGAAGATAAGCAACTGTATGGAATCTGTCATTGACATAAATAGTACAATACATCAAGTTTCATCACCTAGAGCATAGAAAATATGTCACAACTTAAAAGTAAAAGGGTGTCCGTGCAATTTTAAAATGCCAGCAGCAGGTGGCCAAAACATCAAAACTGAGCAGCCAAAGGAAAAGCTGGACTAAGAACATCCATGGAATCATGACTAAACTGATATCAATATCATGCTACAAAGCAGAGTAAATATCGTAATAAAATACAGTATTGTGTTCCTGAAAATGACTTCAGATTGGAGATAAAACCTTTGAAGATGAAAATGAATATTAAAAGAATTTGTCATTTATTTAAAACAGGACTCATGAAAGTTGACATTTAGCAAGTTGTGTATATATAAAAAGACAATAAACAGGTGTGCAATTTTTTAAATCAATATAACAAATGAAAATGTAATTGTCCAGGTTATACATGCATAAACCAGTTATTCGCAAAGTATTGATGTAAAACATACAAATCTTTAGTTTGGTTCATTTAAATAATCAAACCAAACTACAAATTTTATAGCCATTCATTTAGTTAAACAAATAAACTCGAAAAACAATTAACATACCAGGTTGGATTAATTAACTGATAACTAAACTCATTCAGTCCCTTACATTAGAGATTTGGTATTAGATAGCATTGAATAATTGTAATATGGATTTGGAGAAGTAGAAAAATCCAATCTTAGAGTTTGTCAACAAGTTAACTAACAAGCCAGAAGGTGATAAATCTTTGACATTAATCCTCAAAAGGGAATAGAAACAAAAATCCAGCAAAAGAAATGTTTTGTTTTCAACTCATAAAGATGTAAAGACAGTGAAACAAAGTCCAAGTAACATCAACATATTTTCACTTACAATTATCTCACCTTGACTCTTCTGTCGAAATGCGACTCCAATATCTCCGATCATCTATCCCTGTAATCCTCAACGCTTTGGAAGAAATCGCCAAACACAACCCACCCGTCCTCTTATCTAGCCAAATTTCCTATACCAACATAACATTTTAGGCAAGTAAACACCAAGCACTTGATGAGTATGAACAAGGAGAAAGCTAATATGCAGTTGTATGAGTATTTTTGGTATTATAATCCAATTAGAATCGGAGTTTTACCTTAAATAATTCACATGAAAAAAGGGTTTGCATCAAAGGTCAACATAGGTGAAACTATAAGTCTGATCTAACACAGAAAATATCTAAAAACTTACCTTGGTCCCATTTTCTACCAAATTAGGCCTGCAGAGTCTAGCATAAATATCCCTCTTCCCCAATTCTTCTGCACCAGCATCCTTCAAAGCTTTCTCCACGATGAACTTATAATTCAAAGGCAACTTCGATTCCCAAATGAAATCAGCCAACGAAGCATCACGAAACGCCCTGTTCAATCGCGCAACCTTGCAAATATCCGGTGGGTCCAAATACATCAACATCAATGCCACACAGCTCTCGGGTAAATCCCCAAGCCTTGGCCTCAAAGGGGTGGCATCTCCATCACAGACACAAGAGGAAAAACTACCACCCATGTTAACACAAATTTAAACAAATTAAACCACAGTGCTTTGCACCCTAAATTTGAAATGCCTTTTTTTTCTCCCGATTTCACACACCCAGAAAACGAACTGAACTCAAAACCTGATCTTGAACCTGAATTTATCAATTCCACACACCCAGAATCTGAATCGGCCTCAGAACTTGAGTTTGAACCTGAACTTGTCGATCTTCTGAGAAAGGGCTAGAGAAGGAAAAGTGAAGAGACCAGAAATTGGAGTCAAATTCATGAGATTTTGAAGAGGCCAATACGAGATCTTGAGTGTCTCTTTCTCTGGGAATTTTTTAAGGTAGAGACTTTTACAACGCGGGGTCGGGGACTGCTAAGTGTGGTGAAAAGGAGATCTCATACGGACACGACATGGATTGGCCAGAGCAATCGGCTGAACTCAGATGGGTGTGAATCTTAAGACACATGAAGTGTGTGAGTTTTGATGATCGGAATACGAGGTTGTTGGTTTGGTTCTTATCCAGTACTAAGGATTATGCTGGAGTGCTTCTGAGTTGTCATTTGTGTCAGCTGAAGTCACTCACTGAAAACGTTTTTAAATCTCAACCAATCTCAAATCTTATGCATGGTAGGGACGTGGATGAAGGATACATAGACGAATTGAATGTGTTGGGATGATTGAGTGATGAGAGAGAATGGAAAAGGAATCATAAAAATCTTAAAAGAATGATAAATAATTAGTAGGTTAATTAGTGGATAAGTTTGTAATAAATTTTAGTTACTTGTAATTAAGTCTTCATTAATATATTTTGTAATTAAATTTATATTCAATTGAAGTGGCTTATGATTATCTTGTATTGTCATTCATTGTTCAGAGATCTCTATTTGGAAAATCTAATAAATAATTTAACTAAGCTTTAAAATCTTTTATAAATGTAATTATTTTTAATTGATTTTTTATTAAAAAATTCATTCCGCTATTTATTTACAATTTTTATACTTTTTTAATTGAGTGCCTATTATAAATAACATGACCATTTAATTTTAGAATTTAGAGTGTAAAACCGTGAACTTAGACAACAGGATAAATAAAGTTCTAAAATTCTAGTGATATTTATTAATCGTAACATTGTTTGATTTCATGGCTAGTTTGATTTTTTATAAAAACTAAAATATTATTCTTTTTTTATAAAAATAAGTAGGAATTTAAATAGTCGTTTTTATTAGTGTCAAAGTTTTTGGTATTATATTTGAGACAGTAAAATAAAACTGTAAGAATTTAATTGAAAAATATAAAAATTTTAAATATTTAATAAAAAAATTTAGAACTTAATTTAAATATGTTAAAAACTTAAAACATAATTACGTTATTTTTCATTTTTAATATAAACATATATAAACAATGATAATATAAGATAAAAGTAACTTCAACTTCAATTAAAAAATATAATTTTTTATACTTAATCAAATAAAAATTTATAATAAAAACTTAACTGAAAATATTCAAATGTAAAGAATTTAAAATTTAATTAAATCATAATGATTACTTTAAGATATATATTTTATTTGCATTATATAAGGGGAAAGATATAATAAAATATCATCATATAATTAATTAATTTTTATTATTTTAATTAAATTATGTTATTTTAAAAAAAAAACATTTCTTATTTATTTTTATTTTATTAAATAATTGAACATTCAATTTTACTTCTAACCTATTTTTCTAAACTTATTTCTTCTTTATTTTATTCTTTTATTTCTCTACTTCAAAACAAATACATCCTAAATTTGTCAGTTGTACATGCTTTAATCTTTTACTACTAATTTAATAAAAAAAATTCGATGTTAATAAGATAATAGTAATAATACATTAAGGTATTGACAACTCGGTTTATTTGTTTTAGAAAGGAACATGAATCATAAATAAAATACACTTCAGTTTAGTTTATTAGCTCTAATTTAATATCGATTTCAAACTAAAATAATATTTAGTGATTCATATTATTTTTTGCAATTTTTATTATAATAAAATTATTAGGCACTTTTTACAAAATAAATATAAAGTATCATTTATAGAAAAATTATTAAATATTTTATGATGAAAATCATCAAATAAAAAGATTATGACTATTTTTATATTTATAATATCAATTTTTTCTCATTCATAATTTAAAAATTTAATTATATATTTAAAAACTGGCATATAAATTTGTTGTAATATCTTGATAAGTATAAATATATAACAAATATAATACAATACAGCAGTAAAACAATATTTAGGAAACATGTATTATTAAACATATAAAATTATATTTAAATACTATAAGTTATTTGGTTAATTTTTTATTTTAATATGAGCCAAATGGTTTAATTGAAGAAAAATATTAAAAATCATTTTAATCATCTTTCTATTTTTTGGATTTGTTTTCAATTATTTCTTGGATTAATTCAATTTTGAACTTCACCCTTAATATACTAGCTTCATTCCAATTTATCTGCAGTTTAAAAACTTGTATATATAGATTAATTGTAATAACCCAAAATTATTACTAAAATAAAATAAATCAAACATTTTCCTTAAAAGTCATATATATATATATATATATATATATATATATATATATATATTACGTGTGTCAAAAATTAATTAAAAATAACAAAAAAATCATAAATCACATCTATAAGAAATAATAAAAAAACACATAAAAAAAGATAAAAATAAATAAATAAATAATTGTCTTATTTATTAACTAAATAAGTTTTATAGAAAAAGCAGTGTTCAAGACAATTATAATTAATCTTATTAGAACTACAAATCACTTACATACTAGTTAAAAATATATATTGAAAACAAACTAACATGATACATAACATAACACTATATAACAAACTTTTGGTTTATTAGACGATATACAACTAAGTTGTTAAACACTCGTGTTATATGTATTTACAAATATAACTATCAAAATATTGCATCCTGGAAATAGTTTAGTACACCAAGATATACAAACTTCATCTTGAATTGCAATTATTTATTTATGAATTTTTACCAACAATTTACTTTAAACAAGTTCCACCAATGCACGAACTTGTTCTTAAGAACATGTTTTTTGAAGATATTTGTGAAAATTTTCTTGGTTCAATCTTCTACGCTTTAATCATCTTCTTTACGTGAAGGAAATGATATCTAGTGTCAATATGTTTTGGATCTTAGGGCTGCAAATCTAACCTTTAATCATATTCTCTCTTTAATCACTACATCCACTTCTGTGTCGACAAAGCCACTATTGGTTGAAGAATAGCTTTTTAACTAACTAGAGACTCTCAATGATGAAATTTTAACCTATAATAAATTGTTTAGCATTCAAGTTCACGACAATGTTAGAGTCAAATAACCTTTTCAAAGTACATTGTAAATTATACTTAAAGATAATTTCAATGTCTTCAATTCTCTTTAGACATCTTTAGATGTGTTTCACAACCTCTCAATACTCATTTTCATGGATGCTCACCAAAATAAATATTTGGGCATGATATGGTCTATTGTATACCATCGCATACATCAAACCCATTTTATGCTAATATAAGAAATATGTGATGCGTGTTCTTTCTCCTCATCAAATTAAACAATATTGATTTAATAAAATATGAAAATACTTAATAATTTTTTTGATAAAGCAATTTTTGTTGTCAATATTAATTTAATAACATCTAAAAATACTTATAAAATTAAACAATTTTAACGGAAACATTTGTTTTCTTTTTATTTTTTCCTTTATACAATAATATTTTGAAGAACCCAAAATTATAAGTATAATGGTTTTTAAAAAAATTTAATTTTGTTTAATTATTTTTTTATCAACAAAAAATTAATGAAATAAATAAAGTTAAGCTCGGGAACTTCAATCCTTACATCACACGTTCTCAAGGAGACTAATACATAATACCCATCCAATAACATCTCTTAAACCTTTCTAAGAACTTTATCTAGGCACATCATTCAACGCCCAATCATAAAGCATGAATAGGTTATACATTTATTATACACTGGATTGCAATTTTCACATGATCCATTAGTCAATTTCCACGATGTTATGCCCTGTTAGTACATTAAGAGAATTTCTTCTGGCAACAATTTCATCTCATACCTCCATCACCTTCCTTTCAAACTTTACATCAATTTGAGTTGCAGCACAATTGTCCCCTTTGTTATGAGAGTAGCATCACCCTTAACAATGTTAACACAATACTTCTTCCACCAAAATCAAAATTCCCCACTGGTTGTTATGATGATGCTTTTGATCAAGTCACAGATTGACTTGACAAATTTGTTGCTTCTCCGTTCATACACATCCAAGATATTTTATAGGAGACCAGTTATTCCAATGCACATCCTGTTGCTAAATAGCCCATACAATACAGGTAACATGCCACCAAGATATAATTTGTTGCCCCAAGCACCCAAGAGCCGCTTGTTACTGTCTCCTATTTGGAACTGGATTTTCTGCAATCACCTTTGACAATCCTGATCTACTGGTTGTTATAACAGTACCAAAAATACAAGTAACACATGTACCTTTTCTATAAGACTTTATTTGTCGGTGCAATGCAGGTGACATATACACTATGGTCACTTTCTCTTCGTTTGCCATTCTCCTAGGACCTATGTTCCACTTATCTACCCTTTCATGTCCTAACTTCTGATTTTATATTATTTTAAGACATTGGATTGGACAAGTACCAATCAGAATATTTACATGTAATCCCAGGATTTTTATGTTCAATCATACTCTACCTTTTAGTTATGTCATACATATGATTCTTCTTCATCTATGTATCTTCCTTGTCTAAAAATAATTCTATTCCGGTGATTTAATATTTTCTACATCACTATTATCCATACTCACTTCCATACTTTGTTTTTTTTTTGCATGATATTCAATCTCAATAAACTAAAATGTAAGAAGTGATTCCTAATGATGTTATGCTTTTACCAAGTTAACACCCACACATCTATCACATATTTTCCTAAATAGATTTCGTTATAAATAAGTGATTTATTGTCTTTAGATATTCTAGACACAGTGAGGACAAGTACTAAGGGCTATTCCTCTTTTGTCTAAATTTTCCTTAATTTGGATTCTATCAAATAATGATTTCCAACAAAAGTATAGGATAGATGGTGATACTTTATACTCCATAATTTTTTAACACCTATGCAGTTTTGACTTACTAGTTTCTATTTGCCTCGTCATTCCATACTCATTGATCCTTCTTCCCAAGTCAATCTTGTCCCCCTTCAATTTAAATTCCATTTTCAAGTATCATAATCCCATACTCTCTGATCTTGAATTATGCTTTCAATTAGAGATTTGGAATAAACTAATCTTCATAGTTTGGAGCTCATTTATCTGTCCAAAACTTAATCCTTAATCCATTCCTCAATAACCGTTTAATCCTATTCTCAAACCAGATTAGTGGTTTTCTTTTCCCACAAACTAGTCAAAAGTCCCTTCACCACAGGACTAATATTTATCATGTTTAACAATATTAAAGTCTCCCCAAAATCCATATTGAGTTTATCACCTCTAGCCATAACCCATTCGTTTATGTGCCTAATCTTCAAAATCCCAACGAAAATACTATCAAGTTTCTTTTCCAACTTCTTTACATTCATCACATCACAGAATCCCACAAAATCATATTTATTTCCCCTTCTATATAATCTCGTGAAATGTGAAAATAAATACTTCATATATACGATTCCATCTTTAGAAGATTTTTCTCATCTCCTTCTCCAAAACTATTTGGAAAATATGAAAATAAATTGCAACGTTCCATCTCACAGTCGTAACCATCATGTTTTGCGATTGTACACAGAAACCGACGGTCGTCTCTAGTCATAACTGTTTAATTATATTTTTCATGACGTGGAATTTGAGTGCTGAAATCATCAATGATTGTGGAAGTTTAGTTTTTTCTAATTAGCTGTGGTGGCGGCAATTGATATAATGTAGAATAATTGTATTTTATACGATTGCATACGTGAAGGAGATGAATTAGTTGAGTATTGGAACACGGCACGTATATCCACAATGTATTCTAATTTTTACATCTTCAAATGTAATCCATGTGATTAAACATCCACTTTTAGTTTTAATTTTTGTTTCAAAAGGTGCATGAAAAATTTTGAATTTGTTCTTACTTTGAAAGAGTAAACATATAATTGACTAAAGAAAAAAAGTATTCGTTTTGTAAAGAAAAAAAAAAGTCATTTAAAATTTGTTCTAGTCTCAAATCTGTAATTTTTATGATAATATTATCAAGGTTAAGTATTAGATCTAAGATGTTATCTTATTTAAAGCATAATAATTTGATCATGTCTGTTATTCTTAAATATGCTACAATGGGTCAAAAGAGGGTAATTATTTACCATTTATAAGATTAAGAATGGATTAAATTTTCCATAAACATTAAGTAAACGATTAACTATCTTTATTTAAATTTGTGGACAAATCAAATTTTACAATATTACATGATAGTGATAAAAAAAAAAAAAACTATGCAATATGTGAACAACAAAAACACTACGTTATTTTATATTAAAATGATATTAAACTTAAAAATGTGATTCTTAATCAAAATTAATTTTAATAAAATTTTGTATAAATAAATTTTTTCAAATTCGCACTCACTGATAACTGTCATAATCATCACGCCACCTAAATGATTTCCATCATTACAGTTGACATGTTGGTCATAGGATAGTGAGTGATTTGGGAAAAAATGCTTCATTTTGTTCACGTATGTGTGGCTAGGGTTAGACGTAAATAACATGAGTTCATGCATATTTTGGAAAATAAACTCAAAAACATCGAATGTTCCATGTATCAAAGCTGGTAATATTTTTGTAATACAGTACAAATAAAATTGACGTAAGTATTGATTAATTAACGTTGCTTTAGGGTTTAAGGTTGAACGTTTCCATGCTGCTTCTCCTCTCTTCAAAATCTTTATTTGGTGAATTCTTTAATTTACCTTTTTTTTAATATTTTAAATATACATTTTGTTTTTACCAAAATTAAAGTTTTTGTCTTTCCAAGATGATTTAGCATTGACTTCATCCGAATTTGAGTTTGTATTGAACTGATGGTCTTCAGAGTGTAGTATTCGAGTTTGAAGATTTGAATATGAAGAGGAATTTCACTTGAAAAAACGCTTCCACACTTAGTGGATAAGTGATTAAAGAATTAATAAACTTAAAATGTAGATATTTAGATTAGCTCCAGAAGGGTTAAAGTAATATTTATAATGAGTTACCTAGATAGTTTGTTACCTGATTCATGAGCATTATATAATTAATTTGTTATTAGAAGCCGTATTATACGGGATGTGCAGGTGATTACCGAATTTATGGACTAATATGTAGTTTCGTTATTGGATTATCATAATTTTTAGATACTAAATTAACTGAGTTTCAAGTTTTTTGGAGATACGGGTAGTATACATTTCTTTCATAATTTTCTGAAACGTTGTAAGAATAAAATTATAAGAGGGTTTTGAATTTTTAAAAGAATAAATGTAGTAATTGATTTTAACAATTCTATCTTACAACGGGTCTTCTTGCAAACCGTTATTTTAGATGCAAATTCTTACCCTAGTTCACCTTAGTTCAATATTTTATATTCCTGATATGTTTTTTATAAATTATGTTGTTTATAATTCGTGTTCATCATCATTGATCTTCTCCATCTTCTTGTTCTGAATTTGCTTAAAGCTAATTATACATCCAAATAATTCAATTTGAATTTTAACACACAACTAAAATTTGAACACAACTTCATTCTGAAAGAATGCAGACTCAAGATCTCAAATTAGATTGAAAAAAAAATAATCAAAAACACAAAGTTAATCCTAATTGAATAACGTACTCATTCGTTTGCGCTTACGTTCTACGAGGAAAAAGAAAAGGAATATATCTGACAAAATGCATAGATATAGAAGAATATTACATACTTTTCATCAACTTCTTCACTTTATTTTATAAAAAATCAAGTAGAATCACTTATTTATTATGTGATAAAGTGTGTGTAACATTATTTTATATTTTGTGTGGGAAGAGTGAGAGTAGATTGATTACTCTATCCCGTTGGCTACAGAAGATGGAATGAATACTTTAGTCTAATTACAAACTTTGTCAATTGTAAAATACTTGTTCGGACATAATTCATATTTTAATAATCTATTAGTTAATAGTTTGTCTAATGTTGGCTGACTTCATTCTTATCCATAAGAATAAAGAAATCTAAGTTCCTATCTAAATACTAGGTTTTTGTTTACCTTCCCTAGATTTCCTAGGTAGCATTAATCATAGACAAAAACAAATGCAAATTTGAACTTAATTTATTGTTGTGAAAAGATGCTTTGACTAATGGGGTTTCATCTAAAATAATAATTATTATTATTATACCTGACGTGATCAACTAAAGTTCAAATTTTGATCTAACAAATAATATATATATAAGTATTCTTAAGTGTTATTAAATATTATTTGCTTATTAGTTAAGTATAATTGACATGAGAATTTTTAATTAAATCAGTAGATAAAAAGCTAAAGGTACTGAAAAAGAAAAGCTTATCAAAATAATAGATGAGTTATTAAAAAAAAGGTTATCGACGACTAATTAGTATCAATAATATATTTAAAAAATTATAATTAAATAAGAACTTTTAAGATGTTTTAAAAGTTAGTTTTATTCTGATTAATATCTTGTGTTCTAATCCTAACGTTAAATATTTAATTTATTTTTTAAAATTTTAATTTTAAATTAAAAATTATACAGAAAAAAGTCGTGTATTTTTTCTCAATCTTCTTAAACATTTTAGTTTATCTCTCTCGAATATATTAACTTTTTAATATCTTTCAATTTACTTTTACCTTGATTTTTAGAATATATGTCAATGATTTTTTTTTTAAATATCAGCAATTGAAAATAATCTTATATCACACGGTAAATTATTTATCATAAATTTTATACAATCTATATCAAAAGCCTTTTTCAATTATAATCTAGTTTATATATCTAAAAGTATTTACTTATTAAAAATTCCAATCATATAAATACGAACAATACTAGTTAAAATGATAAAGAAACTCAATATATTATTATTCTTATTATTCTAAAATATCACTGTCCTCCCAACATAAACCTGAAGCCATGAAAAACCAGCAAAGGAGGTTTCTTTTTAAAACCATGAGACAATTATTACATGATTGGCATCTCAATAAGGACAAAGAAGAAAAAAGACAATGCCCAAAACATTTGTCTCCACTTGTAGTAATGTGTCACACGTAAGAATTAATGCTTAATAGCAAAATTAAGCATGATTCATCACCATCTATATCCTTAGCTGAGTCATATACCATTATTGATACCAATTTCATTTTGGGTTCTTATACTTAAGGTGTGTTTGGTAATTTCCTTCACCAACCACATTACACTTTGATGGAAGAGGAAAATAGACATTGATCTTCATTTTTCTTTTATCAACCATGTGTCGAATGTTCATACAACTAAGAGGTACGAAGGTTGTCTAACATTTTTTTTCTCACATTCTTTGTTCAAAAGTTTTCTAGTTTTAGGTTATGGATTTCGGACCTTGGTGGAAAAGGTTTTAGGTCTAATACATGGTTAATTTTTATTTTAAATATTTAAGATTTTTTATTTAAGTTTATTATGTATTTATGTTCTAGGAATTAACTATGATAAGAAAAATCAATGGTAAGTGAATTAAAAATTTCTCCAGTGTGTTTGGATTGAAGGATAAATTTGAGAGTGAAAAATAATGGATTTAAAATGAAAGTGTGTGTGTTTGGATTAAGAGAAAGATAATGAGAAATAAATAAAAAGTTTACGAAGGTTTGTGAGTGATATGATAAATATAATTGATAAAATAAATTTTTGAATAGATGAAATAAAATTATATATAACTTATAATAAGATTAAAGTTAAAAAATAAATTATTATTTGTATTTTATAAATTAATTTTAATTTTATTATTATTATTTTATAATTTTATTATTATTATTATTATTATTATATAATTTTATTATTGTAATTATTATTTATTGATTTTATTCTTATTTTTAATTTTTAACCTTAATATTATTAGGATTTTACTTTTATAAATATCTTATTTTTATCATTATTTCATAAATTTATTATTAATATTTTTTAACTTTTAACCTTTATTAATATTCTATAATTTTATTATATTTATTTATGTATTTGACATAAAATATATGTTAACAGAATATTAAATTTATGTTTATTATATTAATTATTTTAAAATTCTTATTCTATTATAAATTTAATTATTATATATTTTGTTTAATTATTTATTATTTTAGAATAAAAGAATAAATATTTTTATTATATTTTGTTTAACTATAATCAAATTAATATTTTTTTAATTAAAAACTAAACTTTCGTAGTAAATCCCTCCTTCATACGGTGGAAAGTTGGAGGTGCATTTTTCTTCTGTTTTTCATAAAATTGGACCTCATTTTTCCAACTTGATGCACTTTTCTTCGCTTCAAAGTTTCCCTTGTGGAACAAACAGAGCCTTAAAGTACACGTGGATTGTTGTGACCAAGGTGGTTCAAGTTTGGATGGTTTGAAACATGAAGACACTAGTACAAAATACTCCATTAACAATGTTAAATTATGATGTTTAAAAAGTAACCCTACTCAAAGACAATGTGGTAGCGTTTTAGTACTACTAATTCTATATACGAGTAAATAAATTAATAAGACAGACACAAGGTTGTGTAATGCCAAAATTTTGGAAAAAGATAGTTTTTGGGGTGGATCAATTTTCTATTTTTATTAATTTATCACTATTAACAAATTAAACTTAGACTTAGTTGAATTTTTTCAATTAGTTGTTTATAAACAAATTATCTGGGCTATGGTGCAAAGGAGTAGTTGAAGCCCTATATCAAAACAGATGTATCTTAGGGAAATTGCTTCCAGCACCCGCTCAATTTGATCCTGCACTCCCATAATATTTCGGAATTACTCTTTTACCTTTTTTTTAAAGTGATTTTCAGATTATCTATTCTAGAAATTTTTTCAAAACATACTTTCTACAATTTATAAAATACATTCTAGAGCATGCTTTTCATAATAGGATAAGATTTTTGGAATAAAATTTCTGAATACATAAAATGCATTTTAGAACAAGAAGTTTTATGGAACAAACTTTGACGGCTTCTTCCTGTATCTCCAAGTTTTCTTCAAACACCTCCAAATTCTTAAAAATTCTTAAAGTACTGTATTTGCAAAGAGAATTTTATTCTTCTTCCACCTCCAATGCACCACTACTGTTTGTCGTATGTACTATGCCTAGATTAAATTACAGGAATATATACAAGTTTTATTTTTTTCTTACGCAAGTTATTCAAATTGAACTTGGTGATAGGAAAAACGTGTAGTTAGAAGAAGAAACACCACTAAAAATGAAACCTGTGATTGAAGAGTTATGTTTAAGATGATTTGAAACAGTTGATGAAAAACAAATGTGATACTCACAAGCCATTCACGGTGTCCTTGCAAGCCTTCAATGTCAAGAAAATTTTGCGTTATGGCACGCAACTCACTTAGTTGAAAATTTGTGATGGTTCATGCGATTTCGTGATGTTATGTAATTTGGGAATGGGTTACTGTTTTTAGTTGCAAAACAGTTTCGAAGTGAGAAGCCCATTCCTGATCTAAAATTAGCTTTTTTGAAACTGTTTTGCAAAGAAAAAATAATTTTGGATTAGGCTTTTCTAAAATCAACTCCACATTTTATTTCGGAATTGATTTATGGAACAATTCATTCTGAAAATTTTTAAAAATTGAAAAATAATTTCAAAATACACTGTTCTTTGAACTATATTCTGAATTTAAATTTGACTTTCAGAAAGAGCTTATTCTGAAATTAGTTTTTTTAGAACAGTTTTTAGAATAAATTGTTCTAGAAGTTAATTTCCGAACCTGAAATATAATTTCAGAACAGTGTATTCCAAAACTGTTTTCTAATGAAAAACAGTTTCACTACGTCGTCACCATTGCTCTTTGGTGTTGCCGATGACACCAAGCTACCACTAAAGCTGCTACCACCACAAAACACCGCTGCCACAATGTATCGTTTTCTTCCTCACGCACCTCCTCCTCTCTTACTATTATATATGCTTTAATATACAAAAAGGCAAAATTGTCTTTGCAAATAGGACATTTTAGGGACTTTTTAAAAATTTGGAAGTGCCTGAGAAAATCTTGGAGGTGCAGGAGCAAACCCTCACAAACTTTCTACAACATATATAATATTTTTTAGAATGCATTTTCTAAAAATATGTTTTAGAAATAGAACAAATGAAATATATTTTAGAAAGAGCTTTTCAAATGAGATTTTTTTGTATTGTTCTCTTTCTCTTTTTTCCTTTTTTTGGCTGTGATGGTGTAGTGGCGAGGCAACGATGGTGGTGAGGTGCAGTGAGGAAAAAGTAGATGAGATAATTCAGTTATTTCACATAATTATGAGGCACAGGTTCAAAAAATTGGAGGTGAAGAAAGTAATTGCCTTATTTTAGAAACCGTGCTAAGCCCACTAGACGGATAATGTCTTTATTGTTCTCTCCATTTGCTTTCTTTGTTGTAGATTTATACACTTTGTTTTGGCTGACATGATATTGTGTTCATATAATTTATTTTAAAATATATAACATGTTATATAAAATATACCTTAATTTAGTATATATACTTCTTTAATTATACAAGTGAACTATATCAGAAAAATAATATACTATGTCTTAAAGTTAAGTTGAATCAAGTATCAAACCAAGTAGGGATATAAGTTATTGGGAAACCTGTGGGGACTTGCATCCATTGATTTTCTTCAAAGATTATTTTTTGACAGATTAAACTATGTTTGTACACAAAGTTATTGACTTTTTCTTTGGGATTTATTCTGTACCTTTTTTCTATTATTTCATAAAGGAACAAAGATGAAGCTAATTGTTTGAATTGGTCTATGGTCCTTGTCCTCTGTAGGGTACCTCCACATGCAGAGGCGTGGCTCACTGTTGGAAGTGTGTGTGAAACTTTCAACATTCAGAATGCAATGACTATGTGAGGACACTCCTTGGGGAAGAAACAAGACATCACTTCAACATATATATGTGTATTCCTTTGGTTTGTTCTTTCATGTTACTTTTTGTTTTTTACCTTGTTTTTACTTAATGGCCTCAAGGTCACCTTATTTGACTTTAGTAAAATTAAGGAAACACAAACAACAAGAAAAACAGAAGTAACACCAGATTTTTGGGCCTACACTGGCCGAATCTGGTTTTGGAAACTTAGACAGAAAAAAAAAAAAAAAAAA
>Ga0209489_100834_pt1 | contig 61467 bp, 17 predicted proteins | sample SiratrowhiteBW_FD_187527 | JGI IMG/M metagenome (GOLD analysis project Ga0209489, IMG submission 187527) | Root nodule microbial communities of legume samples collected from California, USA - Siratro white BW (SPAdes) (version 2) | ecosystem: Host-associated > Plants > Roots > Nodule | place... | reverse complement strand
TTTTTTTTTTTTTTTTTTTTTTTTTTTTTTTTTTTTTCTACCCGTGTCTAATGATTCAGGACACTGAGTTCATTATGATTTGGAGTGATTTTTGTTTATCGTCTTTGAGTCATGGGAACAAATAAGGGAAGATGCCTTGAAGACCGAAGTGCATTGAATTGAGGGTAAACCTATGTTTTAGGACCACCAGGATTGACATGCAGACGGGATTCGTAAAAGTGCTAATGTCCATTTACTCTGCTAACACAAGAGAGCTAAGACAAATGAAAATAAACATTCATATCTTTCATTGACGATGATAGCGAGTGAGGAGTATAATTTTGTAACCTAATTGCTTTCTATGATGACTCTAACACGAGTCATCATCCTTAGATAAACTAAATAATACCCTAATATTCTAAGCCAATCCAATATAGTCTTTTAAACATTTATGTTTAGGGTATTTTTGTTACTGCGTTCCTTCCCGTAGAGCCAGGGAAGGAGATGGGTATGGGAGCACATGATCAATGAACGACAATAATCTAATGGCTATTGGGGCTTCAGAAAAAAGGGAGAGGGTGGTTGCGGGGATTGAAGCATGGCATCAGGTTCATGCAAATGTGGGAAGCAAACACACTTAATTTGGTGACATTAGGCAAATCATCCAATGGTTGAAGCTGCAGGGGTGCGTGTGAATTTGTGAGGAGCTGAAATGGTAACAGATTTTATCACACTTGAAAAATGAGAAAGCACATGGTTTGTGTTGCCTTTGTGAGGTGGGATTGGAGTGTGGGGTTGAGTAGGATCTGATGGCTGTAGGCCTTGTGGAGGCCTTGGAAGAGAAATGGTGCCAGGTGCAGCCAAGCATTGAAATACATAAGTGGTTGGACTAGTGGCAAGAGGGAGCTGATGTGGTGACAACTGTGCGGTAGTCAAATTATCCAACGGTTGAGAAGGAAGATTGGGAAATTTTTGCAGGTTTGCATAACCTTGGAAATCTGATATAGAGGGGATAAGTTGAAAGGAAATAATATTGAGTGAGGGGGTTGGGGACATATATAGAGAACAGAAAAGTGACAGGAAAATGAAAGTGGAAAAGCCATTATGAGAGCCCAGTGATGGAAGAAACAAAAACATGGTGGGAGTTGATGGACTTGAAGAGGATGGAAAGCTGCTGGTGGTGGTCAAGCTGTGTTTGGAGGTAAGCCAAATCTTCAGTGATAGCATAGAGGTGGTGGTGGTGGTTGGGGGTCAAGTGAGTGGAATGAAAACACCGGTCGGTAGAGTTAATTACTATTTACTGTAAATAACCTATACTACCATTAGAGAGCTAAGAAGAATACAAAAAAAACATTTATATTTTCTATTGACGAAGATAACCTATGAGGAGGATAATTATATAATTTAATCACTGCTGCTGATGACCACTACAAGTGTCATCATCCTAGCTCACGGAAATTAAAATAAAGTAACACAAAAGATAAGAAAAATAATTCCTTAATACTTCTAAGCCCATCCAATGCAGTCTTCTGTAATTTCAGTTTCAAGACATTTTGGTGTCTCCCGAGCCCCCATCCCAACAATTTGGTTAGTTTGCATTATGTCTTGGACTTTTGATTTTTGTCTGTACGCTGTTTGAGGATAGAGTTAATGTTTTTGAATTTGTGTATCTGTGCGAGTGTTTGTGGCTAAGTGGCTGATAGGTTTTTTCAGCTGCCATTGAGATAAGCACTTGGGAATCCTCCCTTAAAAGTTAGTTTTTAAGGGGAGAGAACCAAACGACATAATACTCCCCTAAGCATACCATACTTAATAACCAGTTCTCTATCATAGGACTGCCCTTGAGAGTCGACGTCTTGGCAACTCATACTCTATGACACTTCATTCAACTTTCTTGTTTGTTAGAGCCTCCGTGGATAGACCTTTCCATGACACTGACAACTAGCTTTGATACCAATTGATAAATACCCAAACACTTAAGGAACCCTCCCTTAAACGCTACCTAAGGGTAAACACCAAACACTTAAATACATCAAAGAACATCCATACTATTTGATTTGGGACGTGGATACCTTATAATATTGTTAAACATCTCGAGAGATTAGACATACTGCATTGATGTAGTTTGTTGTTTCTCATGTGTTTCAGTAGCCTGTTAGGAAAAAAATATGGAGGATGACTCTCTCTCTCTCTCTAACAATTTTATTCTTTTAAACAACAGAAGGATATCCTGGCTGCCATAGAGGGGCTCCCTTACTAATTGCCTCTGGCAGTTGTCAAAAATCTGCTGCGCCATTCCACCATGGTGGCCAGGGCTACCACTTAATGACAATATCTCCTAGTGGATTATTTTTGGTTGCTCTATGGTTAATTATTGTTCTATGACACGGTTCTTTTTAAAACAATTTCTGAATTATTTTTAAAATTTTTATAAATGCATTTGTTTTTGACATGGTCCTTTATGCATTTGTTTCTTGATATTTGACAATAAATATAGGAGGGTACTACCATTACTGGTGTCACGTTCATGAAATTTTATGTTCAGCATCCTTTTGAAGTCAAAAGTGCTGTAAAAGTATAGTTTTATAATAAACTAAGAGATGAATCACTTGATCACACACTTATTCTTCTTTATTTTTTTATAAATTTTACATTAAAGGTCTACTTAGTTATTATAATTAATTGATTTGTTCAATCAAATTTTTTTTCTATAAAAAGTTCTGTAGTGGTGACAGTTGTTTAGAAGTGGCAGTTTTGCGTCATTTGCATTGTTGAAAGTGGTAGGAGACTCAATTGTGATTATACCTTGATTTGCAACAGGTAACGTGTCCCATGTTTGAAATTGATGACAGCAGAGTAGAGAAAACCAGTGCTAATGTCAACATTTTAGCTCCATGTCCGACACTTTCTGCCTGTGTTGGTTGTGCCACTATAAAGGTTGAAGACTATCAGACTCCTTTGAGTTCTGTTGACAAGGGTCCAGAAGCATCTATTCAATTAGATTTTCCTACCCCAAAGGTGAAAAAGGAGATTCCTGAAGGCAATGTTGATGATCTAGATCATATTGTATTGAAAGAGCGGCTAAAGATGCTGCTAGCTGGGTACTTTATGTTACTTTTTAGTATTTTCTCTTTGGTTGGGCTATATTAAATATACTCATTGCCTTCTTTAACTTTGTTTCGAACATGCTAAAACAACAAATGAAGAAGCAAAATTAATGAAAATAACGCAGCAAATGGACCTTTTGATATCTTTTAAAATTTACAAAGTATTATTAATTAGTTAAGTAGTTTGGAGGAGTATTGAAGTCTTGATATTCTAGGAGATTCTTCTATTTTTTTATTTTTTGCTGAGAAAAAATTGTAATTAATGTTTGATGTATATGGTCCTAACTATGCTGAGTACGGCTCACTTAAGCAAATTCGTAACAATTTTTGCTTAAAGACCATTTTGTTGATGGCTTCAATCTTTTGCTTGTAACGAGATGGCACCTATTGTCTTTTCAGAAAAAAAGAAATGAAAAAAGGGATTTTGAATGTATTTATGCAAATTAGCTTTGCTCTTTTTACATGGTATTTTATTTATTTTTTTTATTTTTGGCGTGTATGTTTGAAAAGTTTAATTTCAGTTTATGATCAAAGAACCAAGATTATTGCCATTTAAGTATGAAATGTCATTTTTTTGCCATTGTGAAGAGCCAAAGTGAAAACCTTTTGTTTGAAGGGGAAGCTAGATAGAGTTTGTTTCTTTAAACATGGTTCAAATAATATATATTTTTATTGCAGGGAGCTTCCAGGATTATCAAATACAGCTTTAGAGGTAATTTATATTCTTTTGATTTACTTCAATTACATATTTAGTTGAAAGACTGCGAGTTAATCATAACTCACTTTTGGTTCTGTTTGCCTTTTCCCGCTATTAGCAGACTAATGTATTTATTTGAAAAATAGCTAGTTTATCACTCTTTTCTGGTGATTTAGCTTTAACTCTTGATAACTATAAGTAAATTATTATATCTTTAGTGTATACATCAATTGCTCGGATGCTAATAAGGATTACAATGCCTCCGAACAGTGAGAGATAAAACTTTTGTATGTTTCTTTATTCATTCTTTATTCTTTTGTATTTTTCTCAAGATGGTATTAGAGTGGGTTGATCCCACTCTGCCTGTCTCTATTTGACAAAGAAATTGCCATCCGGTCACGCAGCCTTTTGCTACTAGAGTTTCGTCCTCTAATGCTTGGGTTCAATGCTCCTCTAGGAGCGCGACCTAGCCTTAGTGGATGCACATCCAAATTTTGACAGACAGGCTGTCATGCGCCATCACTGTCTTGACCAACCTAGGCACGTCTCATGCACCACATTCCAGTGCTAGAATCCTTCTAGACCACCATGGTTTGACTTGCCAGAGTTTTTTTAGCCCATTTTCATCCTCTGTTCTTCGGTTCGGTATCAATTGGTGAGTTGTCTAGAGTTGCCCACGGTTTCTCTCTTGAAACCCTAGGGTTGCTCTTTGTTCTTTCTTTGTTGCATTACAAGACTGTGTCCTGCTTCTACCTTGTCTCAACATGTTTTCGAACTATCTCCCCTTTTTCCAAGACTCTTTCTACAACTTCTGAGAAATTAAGTGGGAAAAACTACCTATCTTGGTTTGCTCGAGTTGAACTTTGGTTCCTTGGCCAAGGTTTCCCTGATCATTTAGAAGATGGGAGTACAATACCACCAAATCAAATTCAATAGTGGAAGAAAATTGTTTTCCATTATTGTGCTCTACTTTGGCAATCAATAGAGTCCACTATTTTGAGCACTCTTAGGTCATTCAAAACTTGTAATTCCTTTTGGAAAAATGCCCAAAATATTTTTGCAAACTATATCCAACGCCTCTACGATTCTGCTAATTGATCTAATAATGACATGATATCTTTTATTGCTGAAGCTCAATTAGTAGTTGAGGAATTGATGGTGTTCATGGAAGTTGGTTCATTAGATGAGATAAAAAAGAAGTTGGATAAGTTTTATATGGTTATTGATCATGTTAAAGATCAAATTTTAACTGGTCAAGAGGTTCCTTCTGTGGAAAATTTAATAATACGACTCCTTTGCGTTCCAACTTTTAAGAGTAGAAATATTCAAGAATCTATTGAATCTTCTATCTTAATTTTTACTTGTGGAAAAGGAGTCTGTGACACTATAGGAGGACGTGGTGATAAAGGGCATCCTTAATGCACATATTGTAAAAGAATGGGTCACACCCAAGAGAATTGTTATTCTTTACACGACTTTCTTGACAATGCAGTCAATGTTTCCAAATATGAAGTTTCTGAGTCAAAGTTCTCTAATGAAGAATATCAATAAATTTGAGTTGAAATTCAATAGCCTAGCACAATCATCTACAACTCCCAGTTTGTCAACAATTTGCATTTCACAATTTGTGGAGAGTCAAAATTCATGGATAATTCACTGAGGTGCATCTGATCATATTTTGTCTCTTTGTTTTCTTCTCTCTCCTTTCCTAAAACATCTCATTTCATAACCTTGCCAACGAATCTAAAGTAGCTTCCCAAATGATTGGTCAAGTTTCCCTTTCTCCTTTTTCAAACTTAATTTGTTCTTTTTGTTCCTGCCTATACCTTTAGTCTCATTTTTGAAGTTAAGTAACTAAATCATTGAATTGTTTAGTAACTTTTGATGCCAACACTTTCGTTATATAGGAATGTGGTATGGGTCAGATGATTGGCGAAGGGCATGATTGTCAAGTTTTATGTCTTTCCTTAATGAAATCAGAAATTAATTTGGAGAAGTAATAAAAAACTTACGAAGTGAAAACTCCAAAGAATATTTTTCCTCTGATTTATTTAATCTCTTAAGCTCACATGACATCTTGCATTAGTTTACTTGTCCTCACATACCTCAACAAAATGGTATAGTAGAAAATAAACATAGGCATTTGGTTGAAAATGCTCGTACCTTATTGGTTGGTACAGATATTCCTGTTCATTATTCTGGTGATGCTATCCTAAGTGTTTGTTTTCTCATTAATAGAATGTCTTCTTCACTTGGTAACAAGGTTCCCTACTCCATTCTATTTCCAAAGGAACCCCTCTTCATATTTCTCATGTGTTTCTGGTTGTGTATGTTTTCTCCATGATATGTCTTCAGGTTTAGATAAACTCTTAGCTAGAGCCATCAAATGTCTCTTTTTGGGCTATTCTCAACTTCAAGAAGGATATCGATGTTATTCTCATGAACCCAAGAAGTACAATAAGTCTGTCGATATCACATTTTTTGAACCAACTCCCTTGCCTACTTTTGCACAGAATAATAATTTTGTCTAAAATGTCCTACTTGTGCCCTTAGTTGAGTCTTTCTTTCCTTCTACTCCTAGACCCAAAATACCATACAAAATCCTCGCAAGCCATCGTCACCTCCTCTTATTACTTACCGACACATGAATCAAATAACTAGTCTAGTGCCCCAAGATGAGTCCTCTTCAACATGCCCTTCTCAATCATGACTTAATACCACAACTGCTAATCATGATGATGCTGTTGGCCCATTGCGCAAAGGTACTCGCTCTGCCGGTAATCCTCATCCTATTTGCAATTTTCTTGGCTACCACAAGTTATCTACTTCTTATTTTTCCTTTATTTCTTCTGTATCTTTTATTACTATTCTTAAAAATGTGACAGAAACACTTGATCACCTTGGATGGTGACAAATCATGATTACTTAAATACAAACTCTTGAACATAACAATATATGGAGTTGATTCCTATTCTTTTTGGGAAGAAGATAATGACTATTGTTGGGTCTATGCCATTAAGGTTGGACCTAATGGTGAAGTTGATTGTCTCAAAGCTCAATTGGTGGCTAAGGGATATACTTAGTTTTACGGGTTTGACTACAATGATTCTTTTTTCTTGTTGACCAAAAAGGCTATTATGAGGCTTTTTCTTGCCATGAAAACCATTCGTCATCAACCCTCTCATCAATTAGATATTAAAAATGTTTTTTTGCATGATGATCTAGAAGAGGAAATATATGCGAAGCAACTACCTATCTGTTGCTCATGGGAAGTTTGGTTTGGTTTGTAAGTTGCGTTGATTTGGTTTCAAACAATCTCCACGTGTTTGGTTTGGAAAGTTTAGTCACTATCAATCCTTTGGGTTAAAATGCAGTGGGGCAAATCATTCTATTTTTTATTATAACACCTCTCCTAGAAAAAGTGTGCTTAATAGTGTATGTTGACGATATAGTCATTGTAAAGAATGATGTTGCTGGCAGATCTCAGTTAAAGGAACACCAATGGAATTATTTTCTGACCAAGGATTTTGGAAGTCTCAAATTTTGTTAGGCATAAAAAGGAGTTGTAATCTCTCAAAGGAAATATTCTCTTGATATTCTAAAAGAGACAAGTACGATTGATTGTAAACCAATGTATTGTCCTTTTGATCCACATCTAAAATTAATGGCAAAACAGGGAGAAACTTTCTCTGATCCAGAAAGATATAGAAGACTGGATCGAAAACTTATTTATCTTACCATTACTAGTTCAGATCTGTCTTTTGTAGTTGGTGTTGTGAGTCAGTTCATGCAGAATTATTGTATTGATCGTTTGATTGCTCATCATCCATATTCCAAGTTATCTCAAAAAGCTCCAGGACAAGGACTATTTTATGGAGATAAAGGAATACCCAAATTTTTGGATATCATGATGCTGATTGGATTGGTTCTCCTATGGTTGACGCTCCACTACAAGATATTGTGTTTTCTTTGGAAGAAATATTATCTCTTGGAAAAGCAAGAAACAAAATGTTGTTGCCTAATCAATTGCTGCAACAGAGTATAGGACAATGACATCCCTTTCACTTGTGAACTTATATGGGTAAAATAGTTCCTCCTAGAATTAGATTTTTGTGAGATTTAGTCAATGAAGATGTATTGTGATAACCAAACCAAACTGTTCTCTACATTGCTTCCAATCTAGTGTTCCGTGGGATGACTAAACACATAGAAATTGACTTTATTCAAGAAAAGTTGTTGTCCAAAGAAGTTTGTCAGATCGAATGATCAACTTGCAGATATGTCAACAAAATCATTGAGAGGACCTTAAATTGAATTTATTTGTTCCAAGCTTGTCACATACAATTTGTATGCTTCAGCTTGAGAGGAGTGTTAGAAGAAGTTGTCGTAAATAAAATTTATTGAAAAACTGCTGTGTGTGCTTTGTGCAGTACCTAGTCCTAGATATGGCTTTTTTTATTCTCTTTTCTTTCCTCTCATACGTTGTATATGATATCTCCGAAGTTATTATAAATATGAGATCCTGAGAGAGGGAAATTCACTCTCTCAAATTCGTTCTTTATTCTTTTGTATTTTTCTCGAGTCTACTAATTCATTACTCACTAATCAGCACATTTTATTTGTTAAAATTACAATTAGTTTGGGAGTATGCCTGGAATCTTAAGATCAAATAGTTCAAATCACACAATTTTGTGGTTGACGGGATTCATTAGCAATGATGACTTTTTCCTTTGGTTTGTATTAGTTTCTAATTAGTCTGTGATTTACAAAGATGTTAAGTAGTATTTATGTCTTGCGTTCATATCATATACTCATTTTCTTTTCTAATTTAAATTGACATGCCTACACTTTCCTTTCCATGTTACCGCCAATAGGATGTTGTTTAAATACTTTGTTCAAATACTCTTAGAATAGTCTCATGTTAGTTTCTCAGAAGTGAATTCAATCTATTTTGTCATGCTTCGATTTCTTTCTTAAAATTGTAACTTATTTGTGTTACAGTGTAATAATGGAGGCTTGTTGGAAACCATCATAGAACAGACTGTTAAAAACGAAAATGAAGAGATGAATTCAGTCAATGGGAAAGCAGCAGTGGTTAGAGACCAGTGTAACGATATCCTAGAAGGAAGTAATATTTCGCTGCCACTTGGAGCCACATGTGTACCATCTTTATTAATTGATAATGCCTCGTCTAAATCAAAAGGATCAGTAATTTCAGCTGGCCTTCAAGAAGATGGGCCTATATTAAAATCCAGAGGAATACTGATGCAATTTGATTCACATGTGGAACATAATATCATAAACAGTGAAGGCCCATTTAGTTCAACCTCTCCAACCTTTGTCAAAGTTAAGGATGAACCTTGGGATTACAATGAAAACCTCAATGTTAACAAGGATTATTTGGATAGGGTTTCTATCGTACTCCCAAATGTAAAACATGAAAGGGAAGTCCATAATGAATATCAGGAAGATCAAGTGGACCATATGAACTTAACTGATCGACTTAATTTTCTCAAGTCTGGAACAGATTCTAGTTTAAATATTTCTACAAGCTACTCATATTTGAAGAAAAGTCGGCCTTTTTCCCCTTTATGGAGCCCTATTTTTTCAAAATCCACTGAACCTTCAAGCATCAGCAGTAGGCGCAAAAGAAGAAAAACGGCCACGTACTATCTAATTCTTGTATTAAATTGTCCTCTATAAAAATTATGCCAACTTTACTTCCACAACCATATTGTATATTATCATAATTGTTCCAACTGTTAATTTTTTTTTTGCAGTGATTCAGTTCAAGAAGCACTTGAGCAGGATGTTCCTGGACTCTTGCAGGTGCTATATTTTAGTTTGTGTACAGTCACTGAAATTGTAATTTATATCAATCTTCTTTTAAATGTCATTTGGTAGGTATTGCTTGACAAAGGTGTGTTAGTTGATGAAATTAAGCTTTATGGAGAGGAAGAAAATGATGAAGCTCTGGATGAATCATTGGGTGAAGATAGCTTTTCAGAACTTGAGGCTGTGATGGCCAAGGTGAAGAACATACTATAATTATATTGTTTTTCTTAATTGTTTAGTCTTTCATTTAATTTCAGGGCCTAACTCACTCAAGATATCAGTAAGTTGTAATGTTTAATTGTTTTCCTTTTCATTTCATTTCATATTTACCGATAAATAGATTGTTTTGTCATACATGGACATGGATGGCATGTGTATAATACAATTTATTAAATTGGAAAAAGAACTAATGTTGAGACAAAAAATCTTAAATCAAAAGAGAGAATCAATGCAAAATCATGAGTTTAGGGTTGATTCAACGAGCTTGGTTGGATATTAGAAAAAAGCCAAAAATAACACTTAATATGTTTATTTTTGGGTCGCATTTATGTTGAACATACCTAGGGCCCAATTTATTGGTTGTGGTTCTCTCTCGGGAGCTTCTGTCTATTTTGGGTGTTGACTGCGAGCTTCTGTTGTTTTTTTTTTCCTGTCGCACGAACATATCTTTGTTGTTTTTTTTCCCAGCTCTGTTTTAGGTTTTGCATTCTCTTATGCTCTGACACCTTCCACTCCTCTTCTACATTTTCTTGTTTGTTTCCTAGATTGGAGACGGTGCTAGGTAACGACAGTTAGTAGGTCGGGTCATATTAGGTTCTTTTTTTAGTCCCTCGTCTGTCTTGAATTGTTGGACCTTAGTTCGAGTCAAAACAGTGTTTTTTGTTTATGTAAAACATAACATATCATATATTCAATTAAATAATAGTAATAAAAAGTATAATTGTATTAAAATTATAAAAAAACTATTTAAAGCATAATAGATAATATAATATTTTATTTGTTATTTTATTAATAAGTATCAGTGTTATCATTTTATTTGTTAATGATTTGATGCAGTTTGAATTTAGTAGTATTGTATTGACAAACTTCGTTACTTTATTACTGTAGTTTGTTATATTGTTTTATTATGGAGTTGAAATGTTGAATTACTACATTATTTATTGGTATTTTAATATTTTTATATCAAGTAAAGAGCCTGTATGAGTTTCGGTAAATTCTCTAGTTTGACAATCTTGTACATAGGGTACATGTTAGACATGACTATTATTTTTAATTCTATGTTGTTCCTTGGTTTTGTTAGTTTATAGTATGTGATTAAGATGTCACAACTAGACAATAATTGACTATTATGCTCTTCTGAAAAATGAAGATTTTTGCCATAGATATTCTTAGATAAAGCATTCTCTTAAAAAAAAAAAAGGGACATTTTGGTACTATTTTTTTTTTGGTGTATTAAATGTATCTCCTTTTGAAGAAAAGAGAGTCATTTTGCTTCTCAACATTTTTTCCCCACACTAATTGCTGCTTCAATCAATAGGAAATACATAAATTAATTTTCAATAATCAGTTATTATGATGGAACCTTTTCAAGGGAGAAGAAAGCTAATTTTATAAGAGAAATGAAAGTGAATCTTTATTGTTTAGTTATATATAAATGATTTAATGTTCGAGATTCACTCTTTCATTTCTTACATATATATTCCGCATATCATGTTTGAACTTTTGGATTATGTTAGCAAGTTTGATTTGAAAAATCTAGGTTTGTTTGGCAGAAAAGGAATAAAAAAAAATTACCATTATTTTCCACTAATTTATTTATTAGCTGGGGAAATTGTTTATCGTTGGCTTCATTGTGCTCTTAGGAAGGAAAGGAATGAAAGTGCGTTAGTATTTTAGATAATCCAAAGTCAATCACTACCTTTCTGGAAGGCCCAATGGAAAAAGTAGATTTGGGTCCTAGCTTTTTCTTTTCCAACTGCGTAGATTTTATGATGATATATGATAAGATCTTCTGTTGAAGTGTGTTTTACAGGATATAAGGATTAAATGGGCTCAGATTTGGCTAATACTAATTGCAAAAGCTATCTGTGATAAAAAATGGCTAAAACTGAATCCTCAGTATTTATATTATTACATTGAATTGTTGAAGTATTTTTCTAATGAGTCATTTGATGGATTTAATCAATTGCTTTTGATTTATTTATTTTTTTCCCTTCATTGGGAGACAGGTTTTCTCTCAACGGCACACTTTTTTAAAATTCCCTATTACACGCGCCTCAAAGACTTCAAGATCAAGTTATTGCTTAGCTTGTCTATTCTCACTTGTGGAGCAGGTTAATTAGTTTCTTACAAGCTTACATGTGCAATATTGGTTTTATGCTGATTAATTCTCAGTTTATGTATGTAATGTTTATCTTTTCTGCTACAGACACGATATTTAAAATTTCGAAAGTGGCCAGTTGAGTGGGGTTGGTGCCGAGACTTGCAATCGTTTATTTTTGTTTTTGAGAGACATAACAGGTGCTTGATTTGCATTAAAGTTCAGGCTTTGGTTCTTTTCTTCTCATTACGTTCCATGATGTTGGAGTTGAATTTCAATGCAGGATAGTGCTGGAGCGCCCTGAATATGGTTATGCAACATACTTCTTTGAGCTGGTAGAATCCATACCTGTCCAATGGCAGGTCAAGCGGTTGGTGATTGCTATGAAATTGACTACCTGTAGCAGAATTTCTATTATTGAGAATAAAGAATTAGTGGTATTGACTTCATGCATATTTTAAACACTGTTGGATGAATTACTTGGTGGATTTAGGATCTCTTTGCTCAAGTTTTCTTCATATGCTATTAAAGGAGAGAAAAAAAAATGAAATTAACTTTTCCATAAACTAAAAGTAGTTTATTTGCACGAGTTAAAAATAAATTTAGAGAAATTATGAGAAAACTTTTACAAATTAGCTTATATGGAAGTTAAGGAAGCTATAATTTAAAGTTTTTTTTTTTTCTTAAAATAAGCTTATGGAGAATCTTATCCAAACAGACCTTTTGTGTTTTGCTACCCATGCATAAAAGTTCCCTGTTAAGCTTGTACCAATAAGATTTATCAGTAATCCCAAATTACGATATTTTATTGGCATCTCTTCTTTAGCTGGAAGCATGCTTTGATTTTGTATTATTTTTTTTTTTTAATTTGATGGAGGTTGGTTTTGAAGTTGATGTAGATCAAAGTGATAGAAAATATAGTGTTGATTGTGGAGGAGAAGCTATTAATGATTATTTTGTTTTTGTATGACATCTGTATCATGAAAAATTGTCAGCCAACCTATCATTCCATAAAAAGTTCTTAAAGCAAAGCATGTATGACTAATAACTACCTATTATTTGATTGTCCAAATGTTTAAATTAAATGTTCAGTCAGTGCACCTAAATTAATATCCAAATATCCAGTCAAAAGAAACGGGGATGTGTACTATCTTTTTCTGTCCATTTTATCACTTTTCCCCTTTTATGTGAATTCTTAGAATCGACGCAATAAGTTGCTCTTATAACTGCTATATGCCCCACACCAAGCTGAAATTTACTATGCTCAATTCATTGTCTTTGGCATAGGTTGGAGAAGATTTGAGTGAAGGTGAGGCCAAGGTGCTAATGGAATTTGGTTGGACGCCAAGAACTGGCCTGGGAACTATGCTTAACTACTGCGACAGAGTTGTGCATGACAGGAAAAATGAGGACCTTTCTTCAGAATGGCGATCTAAAATAGGGAAGTTACTGGTGGATGGTTACAATGGCGGAACCAAAGTGGAGCCTAATGTTCCAATAGAAGATTCTCAAAGCCCTGTCATTGACACAAGCTGCAGCAGTCCCATGTTTGATTAGAGGTTAGCTTGTGCAGGAAAGTGTTTCCATATGTATACCTTGTATATATTTATCCATAACCGTCTTTCAGACAGATATCGTAGAGAAGTTCAACATGAAAACTTTCTACATTTGTTGAGATCGACAATAACAGAATGCATGGGGAAGAGCCTATTAGTAGTCATTTGAAGTTCAATCCTCTCACGGTAAACAGGGCTCCAACCTTCTGCATTGATTGACTTTCTTTCGTTCTAGCATGGGTTATTTTGGAATGAAAAATTTACATTTCAGAATACTCGTTCTATAAAATGAAAGGAAGGTAATAGATAAAAGTGGAATTAGATGGAGTAAAATAATGTTATTACACTGGCAAGTGTTTTGTACACTGAATGGGTATTTTGATTTACATGTGAAGTATGAAAATATTAACAATGATTAAGAAAATATCAGTTTAGTCGATTGAAAGTTATTTTATTAATTAAAATTTTGTTAATTGAGATAACAGTGTTTTATTAGGAATGTACATATATTTTATTATGCATAATTTTAATTGAATAAATTTGAATATTGATTGAACTTATAGTATTGGAAGAGTTTGATAATATTACCTGTGTAAGGCTTCTTAGAGATAATATTAGCTTGTTTTGGTGTAATGACGAAGTAATTTTACTTCATGTAAATATACAATTTGCTGTTAAAAGATGCATTTTAAGATTGCACGTTACTAGGAGTTTATCTCCACTAGCAAAAATATATGCTGTATTTACATTTTTATTACATTAATATATATAACTTTTTTTTATTTTATGAATAATTAATTGAAAAATAAAGAATAATACAATTTAAATATATATAATTTTGTAGAATAATATTAAAAATTTATGTTATTCAATTATTTATTTTATTAAATAGATAAATAAAGTTTTTACCTCCTAATATATTTATTTATATGATTTAAGTTATTAATGAAGTTTGAATATATAGTTCCATATATTTTGTAATTCATCATTTACATTATACTCATATAAAGATTACCTTCCATATAACTTTCTTTTACACAAATATTTTTAATCATAATTCATTCAAATGTAATGTATTTAAGCATCAAAACCCATAAAATACATTTCTGAACATACTAATTTTCATGTAATAAAAAACTCAATTTGATTATTTGAACCATTAAACTCAATTTAAAACCATTAAACTAACTTACACAAATGTAAAACACTTTATTTTGAATACAGAACATTCTTTGGGCGACATTCCATACTAAAAACTCAATTTCTGTATGATGTCATATTGTTCAAATAATAAAGAATCACTTAAGTGAAGTATTCCTTACTTCCCCTAGAATTTGATTATTTGAACAATGAATTTCAATCTCAAAAACATCATTTAGAACCCATATATTGCATAAGTAAGAGCTATTTCACTTCACCTATATATGCAAATATAAACAAGCTAAAATAATTCCAAAATTTAGCCAAAACAATAAGTGATTCAACTTAATTCTTTATCATATCATCACTACTCACTTTCGAGTAAGTTTAAATCAAGATGACTTTAAAATTTGGCCAAATAAAGAGAAAAGAGAAAAGACAAGACTTTATCCATGGTTACAATTCAAATCACTGATGAAAGTTTAGAGATTTTGGTCTTAGAATTTTAAAGGGAATAATGAGTAATAAATTGGAGAAGAAAGGATATGACCTGTTTATTCTTTGAATGGAAAACAAGATAACATCTTCCATTCACACCCTAAGACTAAGGGCTCTACATTCTCAAGTCACATAAATTTTAACTACACTTTCATTTAAATTAAAATTTTAATTTTATCTTTTTGAAATTTGTATTTTAGATTGTACAATTTAATATATATTTTTTATATTCTATAATGTATAATCTAAAATATATATTTTATATTCATAAAGGTATATCCTAACATACATTGTTTTACATTTTATTCTGGATTGTAATTTTTTATTTTATATTTAGGATTGTAGATTTTAGAATATAATTTTTTTGTATTTTGGAATCCATATTCTCGAATAAAAGAAATGCATTATGAAAAATGTATTACAATGGAAAATGTATTACCTTATTAAAAGATACATTTTAGATTTAAAAAATTTCATGATAAGTAATTTGAAATGCATTAATATATTTCAAAAGGTATTTTTAATTCTGAAAAAAATATATCGGACGATCGAAGATATTTTCTAAATCTAGAAAGACATATCAAAATATATAATTCAAAATATATTTTTAAAGATATTTTTGTCATTTCACCCCTCATTGGGTGCAGGTTTAAAACATGGGGTGAAAAATGCAGCACCCCAAGACTAATAAGCTCACCCGAACTTTGATTCTTTTCTACTTCACCAACCAGCCAATGTTGGTTTACTATCTACACTCCCCATAATTACTAATTTAAACCCCAAAAATAAGACAATTACTTTTCTCTAATGACATAATCTAAAGTAACCTACATATATCTTTTACTAATTTTTAGTGATAAAGTATACATTGAATTTAATTATAAACTTTGAATCATTTATTTTATCAGATAAATATAAGTCGTTACAATAACTTATGACAATACTTTGGCGGGTTTGGTATAAGAGTTATTTTTAACCAAACAACTTTTAAGGAATAAAGTTTTTAGAAATTAAAATTTAAAGAAATTTTATAAACTATTATTCATATTATTTAACTTTCTTAAAAATAATATATTTGTAGTGAATTGTCATGAGATAAATTAATAATTTTACAGTTCAATAATAAAAAAAGTTATCCCCAGTTAGAAGACGTTTGGTTTTAAATTTAATTAAAATACACTGATAATATTTTTTTTTACACTCTTATCTAATAATAAATGTCATATTTATGGTTACATTATTAATTTATGTGACAATTATTAAAAAAGTTACTCTTTATTTTTAATTAGTTAACATTTTAAATTTTTATATTAAAATAAGCCTAAATTATTAATTTTTCCATTTTGGTTTTTAGTATGCTATATTTGGATGGAAGGAAAAAGAGAGGTGGAAAGAAAACATAAATAAAGAAGTATTTCAATTTCCTTTGATTAGAAATAAAGTGAACAAAAATATTTTTAAAAATATAAATTATTTATTCTTCAACTTTTTTCTTCTTTTAAAATTTCAAAATTTTCTTGTTTTCTAGTTCAAATCGGCCATATACATTATGACTCAAAATCAAAAAAAGAAATAGACCCCACTTCATCTATAGGAACAAGAATGACAAAGAAACTGAAAAGTTTGTACTATTTTGGTTAGAGTGTTTTAATCATTATTATTGGGTCCACTTAGGTTGGTACTTTCAGTGGTTCATTTTACCAGGTTATTGAAAAGATGAATTTTTTTTAAGGGAAATCCACCTAAATTTTAGACCATTTACTTTATTTATCTTGTATATGATAAATATGTAAATTATTTTAATGTTCTTTAGTTTACATAATCATATCTAATGATGATTATAATGTATGATTATTATAATGTGGGACCACCGGTGGTTCCTGAAAAACACTTTGTATATTTCTTAAAAAGAAATGGGGAGAAAAAAAATTCATTACCTTTTAAAGCAGCAATTTTTTTCAAAAAGAGAATTTCTATTTTATTTTATTGATCATGTTGTAAATATTAATCCATTTAATTTTTTACCCTTTTAAATATTTTTATCTTGTAACAAAAATGAAAATAATCAAAATAAAATGACTGCTATATATTATAAAAAATTAAAGGAAAGGGATCAGTTTATACTAGATATCAATTAAAACCCATTTTCTGTTATTCATAATTTTATATAAATATAATTTTTCAAGTTAATTATTGAATTGTAAAGATATAGTACTTAGTTCATTTGTGTCAAATTTTGAAATTAAATAATAATGATAAAAAATAATCAAATGTATATTTTTAAAAACATTTTAAAAATTATATTACATTACTATTAATATATACCAACTAAAATTACATAATTATATTAGTTCATATTTTACAAATTGACCAATTGAGATAAAAAAAAATTGATTCTACAAAGATATGTAAATGACATTATAAAAAAGGCATTAGTATGAATAGTTTCTTATCAATGGAAATTTCATAATTGTTTATAAGAAAGGTTAGAAACATTTTTTTAAATATATATTTATATTTAATTAAATTTTGTGAAAATCACACAAATTTATGAATTTCAAGTCTTATAAATTTTACTCGTAATTTTATAATCTATATAAATTCTAACTAATAATAAAATGTTACTAACCCTCTTTCTAAAATAGTTAATAATCTTTTTCGGCGTGGCTAAAAAACATTGAAAATATATACTACATAGATTAATGTAAAATTTCTCTTCTAAATTGTAAAAAATGCCATCCTAATTTCTACATCAATTCTTCCTAATTGGACGTAATAAACACGTTATAAAAAATTATTAGCTTCTAGTTTTTCCATTACATATTAATAATGATTTTCAAACCTTCTACCAATCATTACTTGTCAAATCGTTGAATGCCAATACATCATATCGTGGAGGTTTCTCCAATTAACTTTGAATTCTTGCAATCCACTACCATAACAAAACAAGCACTGTTCTTAATCCTAAAATGCACTGTTTCATAATCCTAAAAAAACAGAAGAAACAAAATAGTTAGATGACGTTATTGATGACACTTTTGAGGTAACTTTGATCAACTTCTTACATCATATGAGACTTGAGAATGTTTAAGGTTTGGTAATTCTAATACCACTTTGACTACTTTAGCATTCAGTAAACACTATTACAACCAAGGTAGAACAATTTGATTTGGATTGGAACACAACATGAACTAAACTATTGTAGTTAAATGTCTTTTTTATATATATATTTTAATTGAAAGTTTGGTAACCTATTTGACAAGAAAACAGCCAATGAGCCAATGTCGGAAAGTCACAGCTTCTGCCAACTCATTCAGAATGTAAGAATATATGAAAATTAATTAATAAAAAGCAAAACTTAAATAGCACGTATAATTGATCATACCAAAGACTCAAATGTAAAAACCAAAAAGAAATGTTGGGCCAAGTGTTAATGGTCTACATCACATAATTTTTTAAAAAAAATTCTTTTTATTTTTTTGAGAAGGTCAAGAAATGTGTAATCTCCATAACATAATGTCGAAAAAGCTCACCTTGGCCCAAAATAGCACATATTGACAAATTTTATAGCAATTATAGATGTGTAAAATTAGGTTTTCATGAAAAAAAAAATGTGGCATATCCTTAAAAAAAATGAAGTAGACTTTTGAATACCCATCATTAGAATTACTATTATAATCATCGGATAAAGTTATAGACATAAATAAGTATAGAAAACTAGGATCTATCATAGATACCCAAATAAATAATTGGGAAAGTTGTTGTTGAAAAATAACTATATAATTATCCCTTTTAACCTTTTTTTTTTCTCTCTAGTGAGTGGGTCTCATAAAACTAGTGGCATCTAAATTGTTGATATCTTTAAGTTTCTGTTGCGTTGGCAAGCAGTCACATCCAAAGACTGAACTAGAAACTATTCCAACTTTTGGCAACGGTTGTGGACCAAATAATTTTATCATCACTTTAGTGCAATGTGACACTATAATTCTCTCATTCTTTCTTCTTCACATGTGAATTTTCAAAAATAATAACACTGTTATATCTCACTTGCACTTTCAGAACATGTCAAATAGTGTGCAAAGCACATTATCATGATGTTGTAAGATTAGTTAGGAAAAAGAAGGTATTATTGCGTCAAGAAAGTGCTTTGGTGAAGTCATTCTTATTAGGTTGTGGAAGCCAAAGGGTAAATTACTTAACACCAATTAACCTAATCCACAAAGATTGAGGCATGGTGAAGTGTGAAAACAAATGCACCAAATATATTAATTAGTGAGTTTCATTTTTTTTTTTTTGAGTAATGCATTGTTTATGAAAAGTAGTTAAACTCTGAAATTTGGCTTGTGAAGAAGATGCACTCATTGGAAGATTGATTCATTAGAAAAATGATGAAAGTTGAGAGAGAGAGAGAGAAAAGGAGGGTTTTGTATAGCTTTGTGTGAGGCCACAAAATTTTGTTTATGAAAGCTTTTGGAAGCATTAGGTGGGGCCCACAATCCCACTACATCCACCGATGGATTTGATTGGGAGACCAAACTGCACCGCCCCATCTTATTACTCATTTCTCTCCTTCACTTTTTTCTCCCACTCTCACCAAAAACTCTTTTATACCATTCAATTTTTTTAATTTTTATCATAATAAATCTTGAATATTTTTATACATGAAAATTTTTAAATAATAGTATGTTACAAAAATTAAAATGACAATCATTTTGAAACATGTTTCTTTACATAATGACCATAATCAAAGGGAGAGAGTAAAGAACATATATAATAATTATTTGTGGTATTATAATAAGTTAAATAAAGTAAGAAGAGTGAGGTACCCTATAATGAAATACTATGAATCATCTTTCATTTTCTTATTATCTCCTTTCTCTTGGGAATTTATAGAAAGAACTTTTCCTACCAACTTCACTTCTTCTGATTCCTTTTTCTTCTTAGAAAAGCATATCTACCTCTTTTCCCAATCCATCAGCAGTTTTTTTATTGCCATGCCTCTTTATTTTTCTATTTGATCTAATATACTTGTGTTTCTGTGGATGACATGAAATGAAACCTATGGACTGTCCTTTTCATATGTTTAATATTTTATATAACACTTTAGGCACCTTCTTTTGTACAAACCTGTGTTTTTGCTCTCTGCTCGTGCCCTTTATTCATTGTTTTTCTTATGTGTTTTCCTTTTAAGGATAGGGGTTGTAAAGTGAATTAGTGTAATTAAGATATTAAAAGTATATTATATTTAAATTATTTGTTTACTTTATTTTTGAGCATTTGGACCTTATTAATGATTTTCAAATGGACTAATTTAGCTTGTTTGGATTCGACAGAATCGAGTGAGTAGGACTCAGCCACAGATGAAAAATGTATTGAAAAACTGGCTTATTTGTTTAAGGATGCTAGCGGGCACGCTGACGAAGAAAAAGTTACTTTAATTAATTTAAATGGATAAATGTTGTTCAAGTAATATAAAATATGTAAATAATTCAGTCTAAAATTTATTTGAATATTAAGTTTTCTTTATTGGTATTAGAGAAGTTAAATTTATAAAGTAAACTAACAATATTAACAAGCATATATTTTAGATTTTCAATATTAAATCTTAAAAAAATTTCACTTTAAAAACTATAAATATAAATTTTAATATAATTATTTAATATGTTGATTCCAACCTCAACTAGAGATGAGACAATCAATAATTTATAATATGAGTATAAACCAAGGTTGGTGGGCCTATCGGAACAACCGTTATCAAACCGCTATCGGACCACCCTTTTGGAGATCTCTAATAGATTATAAATGAGGTATTTCAACAATTTATAAGTAGGTATAACAATTTTGTTAGGATAGGCTCTGATATCATCTCATAAAGTGAACTGTAAGCCTAACTCAACCTTACAAACTGACTTCCACTTCTATTGGAGATCCCACATCGACTATAGATGAAGTCTTTCAACAGTTTATAAGTAGGTATAACAATCTTGTTAGGATAGACTCTGATACCATCTCATGAAGTGTACTGTAGGCCTAACTCAACCTTACAATCTGACTTGTAAAGTAAGGTTTGCACTTATTTATAAACTATTAAAAGACCTCATCTTTAATAGATTTGAGATCTCTAACTTTTGAAAAATTAATTTGCATCCACCTATACTAATATATATATATATATATTCTAATTTTTTTTTCTATAATTATAGACATTTTTTTTGTATAATACAATTTTTTTTTTATTTCTCACACTTTCAAGCCTCTTATTACTTTTAAGCTTAAACTTGATCATCTAAAATGATGAAAACAAATGTTACTTACTACCACATTCAAATTTAAGCGCATTTTTTTTTTATCAAAACGATGACCTATTTCTAAGATTCAAAATCATAAAAGACATTTATAAATAATATTATTATTAACCCTAATTTTCTCAATCATGAACAAGACCAATTCTTTATAGTTTGACTTTTTACTTTTGTACCACCACTTATTCTCACTTAAATAGTGAGTATTGAATCTTCAATTCAAACAAAGTTTTATATATATAATGTTTTTCCTGACAAGAGCTAAAGTTAAGAAACTAAAAAATTAACTTCGTATGTAAAAAAAATGACTTTATTACTGCCTATCTTCTTTATTTCAAAAAAATTCAAGAAGATAGTTGATACTTTTAAATCATATCAAAATTATTTTAGATGATTTATTTGATGATTACAATTTCTTTATCATACGTATTCTATCATGTTTTGATTCTTCATCAATTTCAAAATAAAATTATAATTGTTATTATTCATAGCGGAAGTTTAAAAAGGAATGTTTGTAATATGTTTTAGAGTATTTGTTTATTATATATGATAGACTTTTTTTTCATAATACACTTTTGATTTATCTATAACTTTTTTCGGTTCTCTTCTTTCTCTTTAGTTTGTTATTATTGTCATTTCCTACTTTTAAATATAAAAGTTATTAAAATAAATAAAAGAATCCAAATTTAAGTAGATTGATTTGTTTTATGTTGATGCATTAAAAAAATGTTAATTTCACTTTCGGTTTGAGTTAGTTGGCTTACCCTTTGAATAGGATAATGTTACACGAAAAAGTTAAATATTGATAAATTTGGATGATAACAAAATATCATTACTCTCTTTCATTCCCTTGTTTGCTTTTATACAAAAATTACCTTCAGCAGGTAATTTTATTTATTTTTTACTTCGTTTTGAGTAATTCTTTATTTAATATTTTTTTTTTACAGATGACATTCTTTTATTGCAAGTTATGAGTCAATCATTGTAACATATCGTGACGTATATCATATCTCAATTGTAAATTTGATTAAGATGTTATAAAGTTTGTACTTAACTGCATGGTCACTTTACAATTTTGTAATATTTTTATTTTTTAATACTTTTTATTTGATTATCTTATTTCTAATTAAATATTTATTCAACAAAATTTATTGTAGTAGGAAAATTCATCAAAGAAAGGTATCACTTCCTATGCACTTCAAACTAATGATAAGACCCACATATATGTGTTACTCCTTGTTTAGATAAATAGAAAATATAATATATTAGAAAAAAAAAATGCGGAGTTCGGGAAGTATAAGGTGAATTGAGCTATGAAATATTATTTTTTTTAAATTATTAAGTTTCATTAAATTAAATTGATTAAGAATGTAAAATAAGTTTTATAAATATTTAACTATAATGTTAAGGGTTCTTTGAATTTTAAGAATATCAATATATAATAAATAATATGTTAATTGAAAACGTATAATAGAAGAGGGAATATAAAGATTTATATTAGTCCCACGAGAGTTATATTCAATTTTTACTATAACTCTTCAAGAAAATAAAAAAAACACATAATAAGATCTTGTATCACCAATTTTAAAATCCTATCACAAATATTACCTTTAAAAACTTAGTCACGATCAAATTCATAAAAAGATTAGAAAAAAAAACCTAGTTAAGTTAGAATACAAAATGAAAAATAAAAACATAAAATTAATCAGTATGTGATTTACTCAATCTATAATATTAAAATCATTGATTTAGTAAAGTAAACTTGCAAAACTTTTGTTATCTTAATATTTAAAATGATTTAAAACTTTTTTAAGATTGTTTGAGATAAATCTCGTATAAAACTGTGAATTTTAATATATTAAAATATGTTTTAATCCATTAAAACGTAAACTAGTACTGCGTAAGAAATATTTAATCCATTAAAACATGTTTTTAATAAACTAAAAATACTGATGTCAATATATTGAAGTGTCATTTTAATCAATTAAAACAATAAAATCAAGAAACCTTATAATGTTTAAATAATTTTAATTGATTAATTTATGTCTTTAATAAATTAAATTATTCTTCCTTGCAAATTTAACATGTTGAAGAACATTTTATCATACTAAAACTTTAACATACTAAAACCATTTTTAATTCATTAAGACAACTTAATATTTCAAAGAAGGCTAAAATACTTTCAAATAAATTATCTATTTAATCAAACCAAAATCAAAAATAAAAAACGACTTACAATATATTTAAACCAAAAATTATAACCGAGACTCAAAATCAAGGATGAGAGTGTTCATTTTCTTCCCATATTGGCACAATCTGGGCTCGGTGTTTGTATTATTATTATGAACACTAGACTTTTTCTAACAGCAATAATTATTTAGTCCATTCTGATTAACATAAAATGAAATTTTCTTATTTGCTTTTTGAATATATATGAATGAAATTAGGATCTACAGTATCAATTAAGGGATATTATGAATTGTGTCAAACACGTTATAGTTAACTGATTATGGATGAATGCAATTAATGCGACTAGAAATAATGTTGGACCATAGAATCTATGAATTGCCCTTCCAACAACTTCTTAATAATTGATCACTGGTTAGAAATTCCTCACACATCAATCACAACCTATAAAAAAAATTTCTAAAGGATGAAAAGTTTATATCCTAAGTTTAAAAGAAAGAAGAAGGCATTTACATGGTTAGAACCCATATAAATATTTTTCTTTTAAATTATATTCTGCCCTAATTTTTTGATATTAATTGCTGATATTTTTCCTCTTTTAGCCTACATTTAAACAAGAATTTATCGTAATTGAAAATAACAATAAAATGTACAAAAATGACATTTGGTATTCTGTGCAAAATAAAAAATATTTTACAATAAATTAATGTAATAATTAATTTTCATAAATTTTAAAAACTATAATTTAGTTTACGTTTCTTTTGTAATCATAATGTTTAACTTTTAGAATGAGTAGTTACTTTTTATTAAAAATATAATTTGTTTTTAATAGGATTTTACATTCTTTTCTGCTTTTTGAATATTTTAAAAAATTGAAATAAACATCTGAAAAATTAAAAATAAGTTATAATTATATTTGAAAAAAAAACTACAGCAAGATAAACGTACTCATTCTCTTGTTTTGGATTGCAACAACGTTAAAAGATATGAATGATTATTTAGTTTTTGAGTTTTGGGAGGTTTCATTGTGGTTACGTAAGATGATTTTTTTCTAGGTAGATTCGATGAACAAAGAATATGCGTAGGTGGTATGGAATATATAGGTTAGGGTTAGGATTAGGTTTAAGTCAAAACACTTATTCTCACATCTTATACTTAATTATACCACTAAATTACTCCTTTTATATCCATAAATTAATTGATTATATGTAGTCTTTTGTATAAAAATATTTTATACGGGTTGACTTTTATACTGAAGACAAAAAGTTTATATATATAATTTTAAGTAATTTCAAGGTTATTTGGAAGTTTATTATACCAAAATTAATTTTAACGTATAAAATGATATTTAGAAAGTATGTAGGTATTTATTATTAGATGACATGACATATCTATATGAATATAAATTATATAAAATTTGATATAAATAATTATTAAGATAGTATAAAGTTGGATTGATTTATTACTTATGTAACTTAATTAATTTTATATTTGGTGTAAATGAATTTTATTCCTACAAATGGATATTTTGACACTTTGTATTTAATTTGACATATAGTTTAGTTTAGAATAAACAAACTTAATTGCATGTTATTTTTACTACTTCATTATTATCATTTTACAGTTTTTTATTTATTTTAACTTTTATATATTTTATCGATTCACTAAACGTGTAATTGTTTGCTAATATGTGACAAAATAAGATAAGAAAACCCGAAGTTTTGTTAAACAACGTTGTCCAACTTTAATTTTTATATTTTTATGACATATTATGTTACATTCCAATTTATCAGAAAAATATATGATAATTGATAAGGATAATGAAAAATTATAAAAATAAATAAATAATATTTTCTACTTCTTCCATTCCATTTTATTTGTCTTTTTCAAAAAAATATTTTTTTATGTTTGTTTAGAATTTCAATAACATATGTAGTATTTTTTCTAATATATAGTTATTAGAATAAATTTTAAATTTCTTGTACTTGTATTTGTTGAAATAGATAAAGAGAGAAAAAGTAAAATAAGAAGTTTTATTATTTTTATTAAAATAAAAATTATTATATTTCTTCATTTATAAAAAAATACCCTTAAAAGCACATAAAAAAACGGAAGAAGTATCAAAACTATATGGGAATACTAGGACATGTAATTAAGTTAAAATAAATAAATACAAAAGATGTATAGATTTTGCTGACTAGGTCAAAGGCAAAAGGGAGAAAAGTATTTTTCATAATAGAAGACACAACCGAATTTGCATTTTTCATACACTGGCTAAAGATTATGCGATGGTAATAATAATATTATTAGATTTAAAAGCTTTTCATAGTTGACTCTTATTTCTGTGATCTATATTTGTTATAATTGTTATTGCAAACTATTCTCGTTAAAAAAAATATCTTTTAGAGTCACTTCAATATATTAAGAAATATTCGTCACTTCGCACAATAAGTTTGCTGTCAGTTTCATGTTATAAGAGTTCTTATTCAGTTTTTATACGTTCATTTACTTTTGTTACAATAATTCATACTTTCTAATATTGTGAAATGCATAAAATATTACTATAATATAAAGAAGGTGAAGTGATAGGAATGTATAAGAAATGCTCGAACATTCCATAATATATATATATATATATATATATATATATATATATAATTAGTGTAAATTATACATTTATGATGTCTTTATATCATATTAATTGGGTAATTATTATTAAAAAAGGTGTGATGACTTTTTTTAAAATAAAATGTAACTTTCTTATGAGGATTAACTTAAAAATTAGATATTTTTATTATAATCTTTTAAATTGCTATTGTTTTACACTTTTAATATGATTCACAGTAGAATAGTCTATCACTGTGCACTTTCAACAATAATAGTTCATCATAAAATTGTTATCGTATATGTTGTAAGAATATTTTCAATATTTAATTTTTTATATTTTTTATTGTCTTTATTTAATCCTTTATTGTTCTTGTTTTGTTTTTAATTGGTGTTGTGTATTCTATACCTTTTAATAGTTTAGTTCTGCATCCTCAAATTATTTATATTTCATGTTTTCTCTTTTTTCAGAAAAAAAAAAGTAAATTTGATCGTATTAATTATTGATATAATTGAGTTTTGTTTTAATTGATTATTAGTGTGATTAGATATTAGTTTGATTCGATATTAATGTAATTGAATATTATTTTATAGAATTGTTGATATTTGTAAATTTTAAAGAAGTTGACTATAATGATATCATTAGAGTTAGATAATTGATAATTGAAAGGAAATGTAATAATATTATACATAACATGTCAGCATAAGAAATTTCATGATTAACTATGATCAAAATTGATATATATATATATATATATATATATATATATATATATATATATATAATTTAAATTTACATACGAATTATTTATGAATTATTTATAAATAAAAATCCATACATAAAATCGTAAATAATACTTATATACAGATTATTTATATTATTAAAATTCTAAATGATCGTTTGAATAATGAATATAAAATATGAATTATGATTTTTATGGCTACTCCTCATTTTTTGAAAAATATTATATTAGTAAATTGTAAACTTTAACTTTTTCACCTAGTATAAACTAGGTAATTATAATTGTTAATATAATATATTTTTCAAAAAATGAGAAGTAGTTATTATCGCCATTATAATATATATAATAAACAATAAATGGATTAGAAGCTAGTGGTTTAATATTCTAAAACGTAAAACTAAACTAGATTACTTTAGTATTGTTCTTTTACATTTACTCTGACTTTATATTGAGTTAGCGAAACATGAATGATGTTTTTTAGCTAGTTTTTCTTTCATTTAGGTTTTTTTCAGTCACAAGTCTGGAATTTGAAACTTTACTTTAATGACTAAATCCAATACTAGTGGACTAACAATTTGTTGGACAACTAATGTAAATTAACTTTACTAAATGGTAATATATATAATACAATATAATATACATTTATCATTTTTTTTTATTAAAATTACACGTTGAACGTTAACTTAAAATTAAAATTACTTTGAACTAAGGACTGGCTGAGGGAGTAATGGTGGCTTTGAAGTCACTGTTAGGATGTAATGTGTGATTAAAAGATTTTCTGGTTTTAATACTCAATTAGTTTATTTTGCATCTGTCATTGTTTGGTACAATGTCCTCGTCTTTCTTTTATAATTTGGTTTCGTTACATTATTGTCACACTTTTTTTTAATAGAAAAAAACTATTGTCACATGAACCTCACTATTGGAAAAGCTTCATGAAGATAAGTCAATAGTTTATGTTACATCTCTAATAAGTGACCAACAAGGAATAAATATTGTATTACAGTAGATGCATTGTCTTGTAACAGGAATATTTTTTGTTGGTTTTTATAAGATTATTTTCTAATTATCTGTTGTATTTTCATTTTATAAAATGTTTTAAATTAATAAAAATAACTTAAAATAATAAATATTGGAAATTCATAAGATAATCTCTCTCTTTTTTATCTATTTTGATTGGATAATATAGATAACTTCAAATTACCTTATCTATCTTTCTCCAATATTAAATAAGGTCAGAAGCAATTAAATAAAAAAGGAGAAAATTACTTTAAAAGTATTTATTACATATAATTTTTTAAGAACATTACCAATTATTGATAAATTTGTATTCATAAAAAGTTTATCATTCTATTCTTAATATTTTTATAATAAATATAAATATACGTTGAAGATTAAAAATCAATTAACAAATAGAATTATTCATACTAAACAAAATTAATAAGGAGATAGTGAATTTGATGATTGTACAGAATAGGAAAGGGATTAATAGTTATTGTTAACAGTTTTTAAAAGCTTAATTTCACTTTAGGGATAAAATATCTAAAGATTTTGAAAGTAATGAGGAAAAAATACAATTAATCATGTAAACCAATATTATCACAATAAAATCAAACAATAACAAGAAATGGTACAGAAACATTAGGATAAAATCCCAAAATCATATGTGCTAGAAAAGGAAAAGCATACAATTAATTTTAATTAAAAATCAATTTAACCCAATATTTTAAAAATATTAATATCCTCTATTTTGAAACTATGCTAACTATATCTTATATTGAACTAACAGACAAATAAAGTGGGTGGGGAAGCTAAATCATGATAGTAACAGTAGATGTCTTTTTTCTCTATTACTCTACCTTGTTTGTCTTAATAACCTCATTAGAATTTGGAGGATCAAACTTATAAGAACTATTATTTTAGGAATATTCATGCCAAGTATAATTCAAAATTGTGGCTATAAATCTCCTCCAAAATAGTTGTCAGCCATGAATATTTTGTCATAACTTTTCTTTTGAAGTAATGTTTTGCCATAACTTTGTCACTTAAATTATGTGGTATTGTATAAGGTGTAGAATCATACTCAGAAAAACAAACAATAAATGTCTTCCATCGTCAACTTCATTCTGTCCATACAAATAATTTCTTTTTCTTATGTTTCATTGTTACTTGACTAGTACTTTGTCGTTTTTCCATGAGGATTGTAGTTGTTTTTTTTATTCCCTATTCCAAAAAAAAAAACCCTGACAACTTGTATTGATAAAAGTTAATATTGACATATTATTAATACATAAATATTAACATCAGGCATTATATTATCATTGTAGACCTATATATATATATATATATATATATATATATATATATAATATTTATACTAACATATTAGATATATAATAAAAACAATTGTAACACACAACATTTTTTGTTTAATAATAAATGGCATTGTTATGGTGACAGCTATTATTTATAGTGATAAAAACTAAATTTAAAAAATGTCTAGTATATAAATCAGAAATACTACATTTTATATGTAAAATCACTTTTTGATCTATTTGTTATATTATATTAAGTTAAATTCTAATAAATATTGAACTCGACAAAAATTAAAAGTGTAAAAAATGATTTTTTTTTTAAATGACCCAAAATGTATATTGCGTAATATATAGGTATAAAATGGATTATTTGATTGGATGAGAATTTTAGACAAGATTAGATATTTTAAGTTTTTCACTTCATATTGTATTTTCTTTTATTTTAGAGCTTTTGTGTGATCTGAAATTTGCAATTTCTTTCCTAAAGTCAAATACTCTCTTGCAACGATATTTAAAAATGACGCGAAATGAAAGGGGACAGCTACCCTCTCTACCCAGAAAAATAATGGGTGAACCATATTTTCATATCTTTCTCAAAAGCATTAATTTTACACTTTTAATATTCATAAGAAAAATATAAAGCTACGCTTGTAAGACTAGTTTACTCATATGAAAGATATGATCTTAAAATGAATAAAAAATAAAAATTTAAAAACTTATAAATAGTTTTAAAACTAATCCACTCTTCATTTAATCTAATAAACTTCATTTTTCTAAATAATATGAATTTTCTGAACTTTTTATAAAGTTGTTAATTTTTGCTAGTCATTTGTCCAATTAATATATTATATCAATGGATATATTAAAATAATTTGATTAATAAAATAATTTGATTAACATCTTAGAATAAATTCTCTGATTCAATATTATTTTTTCTTTTTATTTAGAATTAAGAAGTAAAGAGTAATTATAATATGTTGGAGATCCCACATCGATTAGAGATAAAATCTTTCAATAGTTTATAACTGGGTGTAAACATCATCTTACAAGCCAGTTTTGTAAAGTTGAGTTAGACTTAAAGTCCACTTCTAATATGATATCAGAGCCTATCTTAGTAAGGTTGTTGGGTCTATTGGGCCACCCATTATCGGGCCGCTATCGGACTACCCTTACATATAAGGTTCACGTTTGAGTTGAAGAGTCTCAGCATAAAGAAATGTGTGTTGGAGTCAGGCTTAAAGTCAACTTCTAATATAATATGATTAAATGGAAGTGTTGGTTGTGTTTGAAAGTTTTAGTTGTGTCAATTTAAATATGTTGGGATGATATTAATCTGGGTGGATTAGAGTTTGTATGTATATAATATTAAAATATTAGTTGATTGATTATGGGAATCAATTTACATTATGCTAGTTTTGACTCATATTGAGTGTTTGATTGACCATTTTTGTGTTGGATAAGTAATTATATAATTTGGGATCGAAAACAACTTGTTTTATTTTTATTTTTTTGCTACTAATAGGTATACCATGCAATTACAATCTTCTTTAGGTACAACTAAGTTAATTTTTCTATGGATATTCTTAAACTAATTGATAAGAAGTAATTCATATAATGTCTGATTTTCACTGCTCATGGTAAGTAACATAATTTATTACTATGTTATCCCATTTCACTAAAAAATCTCAAGTTACTATAACAATTACTTGGTCTATTGTATTTCAATTTTAGGTCTCTAACAAGTCAGGAAAGATTGTACAATTCAGTCATGTCTCTCTTCATGCTAGAACATTAGTAAAAAATATCCAAGTCTTGATACATCATAGTCATACATGATACCAACTAAGTTGAATTTTGTAAGTCTTTTAAGATATCCTCCTTGGATTACTACGTACGCTCGAGTGCACATATTCCACCTCTGAATACATAATTATATTTGTTCCCATAAAAAAGTCCTTAACTTGATTAGTACCAATCACCTTAATGATAATCATGAGAAAATCATAATCTTTTAGAAGTGAAGTTGAGCTAAAACTATTCAAGATGTGAGGTTAAGCTAATGATACTCAAGGTGTGGAGTTGGAAAAGAAATTCTCAAGGTCTAAAGTTATGCTAAAGATTTGTGGAGTCAGAATAGAGATTCTCAAGATGTAAAGTTAAGTTAAAGAAGTTCACGTAATGGAGCCTATCTAAGGATACTCTAAGTGTAATGTCGAGCTAAAGACATTGAAGATGTAAGACTGAGTTAGAGATCCTCAAAGTGTGATGTCCATCTAAAAATGATTTAGACTTGATGTCAAGCTAAAGATGCTTAAAACATAGAGTTAGGCTAGATATTCTCAAGTTGTGGAGTTAAACTAGAGATTATAAAGAAGATGATTAAAGAAGGATGTTGATCAGAGATTATCTAAACTTGATGCCAAACCAAAGATATTTAAAGCGTGAGATTGGGTTGGAGAGATAAAAAATGTTATGCTAAGCTAAAAATTCTCCAAACATAATGTCAAATTATAAATGTTGAAGTGTGAGGAGGACAAATTAGAGATGATAAAATGCATGATGCATCAATTCTACATTTTTATTGTGAATAAAGAAATTACAAATACAAGCAAAGTAAAATTCCTAGTATATCAAAATAAATTAGCTCCATGATTTTTTATATTCAAGCTTTGATTGGTCTTATCAATGTGCTCGTAAATTTGAAATTAGTTTTAATATATTCTCCAAGTCAATTTTATAACGTGTAAGAGTATAAAAAAACATTAAATAGTTTCCTAATGAGGTGTGAATGTGCCCACATAGATGTGAGATACACGATAGTATAGAAAATGCATAAAAGTTTTGTCCATAGGGGTTTGACTGCACTCACCTGAGTTTGAGAGATTCGGTTGAAAAATAAATTGCATCAAAGGTTTACTACAAGGGTTTGGTTGAATCGCATGGATGCGTGAGACACATTTTAAGAGATAATTGAACGAAAGATTAACCTATAAAGGTATAGATTCGTCCACATGTTTTGAGAGATGTATTGATATATAGGTTTACCGTGTAGTGGTACCCACATGATGTGAGAGGCATGTTACAAGAAAAAATTACATCAAAGATGTATCTATAGAAGTATAGTTGTATCCTCATAGGTGTTTGAAGCATGCTGATAAAGAAATTACATTGAAGGTTCGCCTACATAAATATGGTAGACATGCTAGAAGAGAAAATTACATCATTTGATTGTATCAAGACACTATTAAAAAATATAATATTAAAGCTTTGTATTGAGTTTGTTCCTATTAAAAGACTTATAGTGGTTAAAAAATCAAGTTAATCTTAAAAACATATCACTATTTGTGACAAATCATGAAATGTGTGAATTTAAAAATTAATTATACATATTAGTTTTAAAGCATAATAATAAAAGATAAAATAAAACAATATTCTATTATATGTTTTAATTATTCTCGTAGCGGATAAATGAATAAAAAGAAGAAATTATTTCTTAAACATACAATTTTAAAAAATAATGAAAAAGCTAAAATTTATATTTGTGACTTGAGAACATAAAAGTATAATAACTAAGATATAATTACCAATTTTTAAATAATTTCTTACATTTATCAAGGTTATGTTTAATTCAATAAAATAGTAAGTTATTCTCTTATGCTTTGTTTGAATTTAAAGATGGATTTGAGAAAAATAATATAGGTAGATTTTTTCAAGAATTGGACTTTAAGCCTAACTCAACCTTACAAAACTGGTTTGTAAGAAGAGGTTTGCACCCATTTATAAACTATTGAAAGGTCTCATCTTTAGTCGATGTGGGATCTCCAACACAACCCCCTCACGTCGAGACTCCTTAACTTGAGCGTGAAACTTGTAACAACCTAGAAAATTTGTCATCTGAGTAGAAATGGTAGAAGTGGAATGAGCACTTGATTATTATATTATTAAACTGAAAATACGTATTTATAACAAAAGTAAGTAGTAAAGTCTCATTTTCACTCGAGTCTTCATCTCTCTAAAACCCCTAACTCTCTTTTTCCTCTGACTTCTCTCTAAGCCTCCACTTTCGTACCTCATCAGTTTCTCATGCGGAGCTCACTGTTGGACTCGTCACGGAGAATAGAGCAAGTCTACCCGACCAGAATCTCCGTTAGAGTGAGTTCGTTTTTTGCCCTCTTCCCTTAAAGCCATTTTTAGGTTTTCATTTTTCTCTACCTTGTGAGCTTGCATATGGCCTCTAAGTTATCAGATAGTGCCTTTGTGAGCTCAGTTCCCTGGTGTTTAGTCTGATCGTTGATCAGAGGTCCTTTGGTGCAGATTTGAGTTCTTAAAAATATTAGGCTTTGGGGATGTTAGAGAGAACTTCTAATGCAATTCAGGTAAGGGAAGCTGACTTACATGTCACCTGATTCTAGTTTGTTTGTGATTTAGGGTTTCATTCAAAATATGTTTGTGAAAATGCATCTGTGATGGTTTATTTGCTGGCATGAAACTTAAGTTGAGTTCTTGATTGTTTATTCATTTTGATATGTATGATGAGTATGTGATAATTGATCGAATGCAAGTTGAATTTTTTGTTAAGTTAGTCATCTGAGACATGTATAGTAGTTCTGTAGTAGTAAAAACTGCATAAATTATTTGATAACTTATGTTTTCTGCATAATTCGCATAGGCGACAGCATCTCGCCCAGGCGAGAATGGTTTCGAGTAGCAAGTATGCTCTCTGGACTATTTTTGCCCAAGCAGAAAGTTCCTTACCCAGGTGAGAAAGTAGTTTTGCTCAAGCGAGGGTACAGTCGCCCAAGCGAGAAAGCCCCTGGAGCAAGTGTGCTCTCTAGAGTGTTTTCGCCTAGGCGAGAAATCTTTCGCCCAAAGGATGAGGTATTCTCGCCCAAGCGAGAGTATTTTGGCTAAGGCGAAAAAAAAAAACCCTGCTCTCTGGACTATTTTCGCCCAAGCGATAAATTTTTCGCTCAGGCGAGGGATATTTTTATCCGGGCAAAATTGGTCTAGCTCAAGCTAAAAAAAAATTGGCTTTTTGTTTTCGATTATTTAACTCTTTTGGAATGTAATGTATGTATTTAATAAAATAGATTAATTGATAATTTAAGTTTAATTATATTGATGATTTAGTGACTTCTTTAAATGTTGAGATTGAAGTGGAGATTGAGATTTAAAAGTGAATGAATGCATGAGTAGAGATTTATATTGTGATGAGATATTGTTAAAAGTTTTGATAAAGTTGGTGAAAGCCTTGGCATAGTGTTTTCGGGAAAGAAATCACTCGTGTCTTGATTAATTAGGAAGTGCATTGTCTAAGGATCTGATCAATAACGACTGATATCTTGACTCTACTAGCTAGTAATAGGAATAAAATAGATGATCATTACTAGGTGGTGACAGTCGAAGGAGGTCTGAACTAGGTGACTACAGCTTGAAACATAACTGGTCAGGAAAGTCGCAGGGGGACTAACCCTGTCATACATGATTGATGATTCATTTGTGTGGGGGCTGTGTGGATTCACAGTTTGGAGATGTATGACATGTGCATATCTCAGAGTCTATTCAATGCACGAGTCTTCTGGAAGTAAAGTCACGTTTGTAGTGTGTTAGATTCTTATATTGTGATGATACATGAGATTGAATGTTTTTGATTTGTTAAAATTTGGTTAGCTTACCCTTTGCTTTTGGTTGTGTTGTATTTGATTTTCTATCTGTGATGATCGCCCAACAACCTTGTTAGGATAGGCTCTGATATCATCTCAAGAAGTGAACTTTAAGCCTAACTCAACCTAACAAAATCGGCTTATAAGATGAGGTTTGCATCCATTTATAAACTATTGAAAGACCTCATCACTAGTCAATTTGAAATCTCCAACAGATTTGAGATAAAAATGTGTGAAAAGTTGTATTATTTAGATTAAGAGAAATATGGTAACATTTGATAGGAAAGTTTGTGAATAATGTAATGAGTGTGGTTGATAAAATATTTTTTTAATATATGAAACTGTAATATTACAAATTTGACCTTATAGTTAAAATTATTTTTTAAAATAAAATTATTATTATTATTATTTTATATTATATAATTAATTATATTTATTTTACTATGTATATAAGTAAAACTAAAAAATAAAAACTAGAAATGAGAAGATCACTTCACATGTTAAACAAGCATTCTACCATATAAATTACATCTCCTTCACATTTTAACATTAAACATTCATAATTATAAATATCTTATAATCCAAAGTCAAAAGCTAAATGGATTATATGAGTATCATAATCCATTATCCCTACAAAAATGAACAATTAATTTTAGACATCAAATAATCAATTATGTCTTAATAAAACACCATATAATGGACTATGGATTAACGTGTAACCCATATTTACCCGTTACTTCTTATCCAACATCAACAAAAAAGTCACTTATATTGTAACACCACTTAATTCAATTCAACCAAGGTACATATATTTTAAACCAAAATAAATACAGAAACTTTTTTAACATTTCACTACTCCACTCCTGTAAGAAAGTCCTTCCTCTCCTCTTCTGCCTTAAATTATTAATGATGCACATTGATTCTGCCTTAAATTGTTAATGATGCACATTGATTGAAATTGTATATTATAAAATAGTGAAATTTAAAATAGAATAAAATATTACATATTAATAAATTAATGGAGTATACTAATAATATTTATATTATTATAATATTATACAAGAAATAAGAACTATAATCTATTATAGTCCAATATATATTAATCAATGCAAATAAAAGAAAAAAAAAATCTTAATTACAATGTTCATAGATGATTTCTAGAATATTGATTTTTGATTCATGTGAAAAACAGGTTTGTTAACTCCTCAACACCAAATATTCTAATTGTATTGAAGATTTAATAAATTGAATAGAAATTCATTTAGGAATTACCTTTTGATGTTCAACTTGGTAAGTAAATAAACAAAGATAATAAATACAAAACATAAGATTATTGATATGAATTGTGATAATGTAGTTTAATTATTGATATCTTTTCTCATATTAGATTATATTAATTTTTTTACAACAGAACAATATACTAAAAGGTTGAACCATTAAATTTAAATCTTGTTTTATATATATATATATATATATAAAATACCGAAAGATAAGGAATTGGAAACTTGCAGTAAGGCACATCAACGTCAGTTGTACTTAAAATCTAAAATTAAAAGTGAGTGCGACCGAACAAAACAACATGCTTCCACCCATGCCACAAGGATGAGTGGCAAGAATTTTCATATTCTTGATTTGTGTCTTATTATAAAAGAAATAAACAGAAAGTGCTGCTAATAAAAAGACAAGAATAAATAATACGTGTAATAAAAGTGTAAAACTCTTTACATTATAAAGAACAATACATCATATCTTTCTTGATCTTCACTTCAGAAAAGCAAAACTAAAATAATTTCTAATTAATAACATTGTAAACCACTTTTAACTCAATGCCTTTTCATTAAATTAAAAAAAATAAATAAAGAAAGGAGCTTATTTCCATTATCATATTTCACATACATATGTATTTGTACATGAAAAAGTGAGAAGTTAGGGGGAAAGTTGGTAATGCTAACAAAAGCTGTGTTCTTCCTAATGATTATCTGTTTATTCTTTTTCATTAAAAACTTAGAATCAGATTGAAAACAAGGCAAAATGAAAGGGTAGAAAATTTGAAATCAAAACAAGCCAAATGCCCAAGATTCTGAATCCGTGACCATTCTTGAGAACTGAGTTTGAGGACCATCAAACACTTGGTTTCCATCACAATCATCATCTTCATTAATCAGCCAATTAAGTTTGCTAATGAAGTCATCATCATCATCCCACAAATTGTTGCTGTTCTTGTCTTCATGGTTGCTATTGTTAATAATAAGACTACTGTCACTGTAATCACAGCACCATTCAAAATCAGGTAGCTGCAGGTCTTCAAGGATGTTGGTTGAATTTGAAGAAGATGAAGAGGTTGATGAAGAGGAAGGAGCACAAGGCATGAGAATCTCGTTAGGTTCAATTATTGGAACTTCATCTGTGCAGAACCCATTATTCAATAGCTGATTAAGCTCCATTGTGTCAAATTGGGGTGTTGCAATGATTTGGTCTTCCTCTTTGGTTTCAGTGGTGGTTAATGACTCCTGTGAAATCTCTGGTTCCTTATTAGGGTCAAAGTCAACTTGCAAAGCTTGTTGCTTTTGCTCTTCTTCTTGTGGTTGGTGTAGTTGTTGTTCTTTGGGTTGATTTTGGGCTTGTTCAGTTGCATTAGGGAGTGGTTTGTGTGTGATGGGATCAATTCCCATTTTCTTGAGTTTTTTCTTTATGTGGGTGTTCCAATGGTTCTTTATCTCGTTATCAGTTCTTCCAGGGAGATGAGAAGCAATTTTGGACCATCTGAAAAGGAAAATGACAAATTAGTAAAATAATAAAACATATAAATATATTTTTTGTTATGACAAAATAAAACACCCGAAAGAAAGATTCCATCATTAACCTAAGGTCCACACGGAGATCACTTGAAAGAAAGAATGACTTTATGGCCACTAAAATGTTCCAAATGCCATGCAAGTTACCAAATCAGAAATTTTTTCTCACAGGACAAAAAATTTCGCCTCTATTTACTTTTCTACGTCAATCAGACCCAGTTTTAGTCAATTTTAACTGCAATCATGAGCAGTTCCTTTTTACTTTTTTCAATCCTGAAGAAATGAAAAGAAAAGAGCATGGTCTACAATTTTTGTACGCCTCCTTCCCCTAGGAGGTGTGAGCCATTATGGGACCACCTCTTTTTCATAAGATGAATAAAGAAATTACAACTTGAGGTGTATGTATGTAAGTACTATAAAATAATAAATTCAATTAGGTTGGTGCGTTTGGTGATACTTTAACATATCCTTGGATGGTTTTAATCATTTCCTGAGATTACTCTAATATTTCAGATGAGCACTGTAGCAATCATTTTGTTTAATCATTAGTATGGTTCTTCAAGAAAAAAATATACATGCAGAAAAGGTAAACAAGGGAAAATGGTGGGAGAGGAAATAACCTGTTGCCGAGTTGAGCATGAAGATCAATCACCATTTTCTCTTCGTATTCTGAAAGAAGACCTCTCTTTAGGTCTGGTCTAAGGTAATTTGTCCATCTCAGTCTGCAACTCTTCCCACACCTTAATAGTCCTGCATTAGTCTTAGTTTCAGTAAAGTTATTGTTTCTGCCTAGCATTTGTGTTCCAAATTACAAAATTAACATGAAAACAAGGGCAAAATGTATGACCCTCCTTTCCCCAAAGGAAAAACATTCAAATTCAAACATTGTCCATGTATTCTTGTAGTTAAAAAGCCTAAACATGTTTTGAAGAGTAGTTCTGGAAGGTGAAATGAATATGCCAATTTTGAGTGGTGATTAGGAAATCAAAGGAGCTGAACAGAACAGAACAGAAGAACAAGGAAGTAAGACCAAAAACCAATTGACCATAATGCAAAACATTGATGAACCCTTTTAAGAACAAAAGAGCAGAGGCATAAAAAACTGGGATTTCAGCTACCCTTTTACGAGATATTCATTAAGGAATTGAATGGCTCCAAATTTAACAAATGGTCTCAGAAAAGGAGCAATGAGAGGAGACCTGCAAGCTTAGGGACAGCTCTCCAGCAATATTGACCATTGGTGAGGATGAAGCTGATGAGCTTCTTATCCTCCTCTGCAGTCCATGGCCCCTTCTTCAACCCAACCTTATCACAACATGGCTGTCTTCCCATTTTATACCAAAAGGGAAATGCTACAAAGCCAAGATATGAACAACAATCCCCTAACACCTTAGCTTCAAATTGAGAGTGTCACTAGTTGAGAGAGAGAAAGAGAGAGAGAGTTAAGGCAAACAATGGAGAGAGTTTAAGGGAGTTAAGTTAGGATAGAGCACCACCACCTACTTATTTATATACACAAATCAACCACTCTAAACTCCAAAGTTGCCAAAAGTCCTCAAACCCCACTATCTCAATTTATCTTTTATTTATTGATCAACAAAATTGTGTAGATTATTCCATTCAATTTCTTTCTTTGTTACTTCTTCCTTGTTTGTACTGTTGTTACAAATTTTGTTCCAAATGAACACGTGTGCATAATCAGATAACGCCACCTCATCGACCAACTTTGCTTTGCTTGGGATGGAAGCGTGAGATACTCCACTCACTGACTCAAACCTCTTGAGGATGGTAAGAGTATTAAGTAAAAGTAAGACAACACAGCAAGTGATATCAAGACTCTCCTATCATCATTTCTTCTTCCACGTACTTCGAATTTGTGAATGCGGTGAGAAGAGACCACAAGAAAGAAAAATGGATATAATTTGTTTTAACTAGTACTTTGGCTGAAGAAAAACATCAACTCATTAAACACAAATTTCAATATTCGTATTTAGATCTATTTAGCTAGAAAAGAAAATGTTGGACCTAGACAATGCTCATAAAACATTGTTAAATAAAATATTGAAACTATTACCTTTTGAGACAACTAAATGCCTGCCTTTTTATAACATCCATATTTTATAATTTAATAAACACAGTACATATATGTACACATATGTATATATAATATTATATATACTATATTTACATATATTAAAATTATATTCATAAAACATAATATTATATATTAAATTTACAAAACATATATAATCATCAGATATGTTAAATAAAATTTCTAAACTAGTCTTGGATTAATATTCAAACCTGCAATGTAAGTTATTTCCGTACAACTATATCATTCTTATAGTTTCAACAAAAGATACTAGTATAAAATAATGAAGCGTGATCTATAGTGCGTGGATATCAACTATGTATATATAAATAAATATTATAATCACATCTATAATAAACACATTTTTTTATCTTTAACATGGGTTACTAATGAATTACAATATTGATATTATTTAAGAAATAATATGAGTTAAGTTTAGCAAAAATTAACACCTAATTTATAATTAAAAACTGTTAAAAACTCAATGATAGTGTATATAAAGTTAAAATAATTCTTTATATTAATAGTGTAAAAGAAATTTCAACCAACATTCCATAACAATACTTACATGATTGAAATTATTAATGAGACTTAAATATCTTTTCGAATAATAAATTCATAAGTGAATACCACATTATTTAAATTAGGTTATATTATCATTATATAAATAATTATATTTTAAAGTTAATTACACCATTCATCTCATTTTAATTACAATTTGTTATATTCATTAAATTCATTGAGATGAATATAATGGGGTCCATATAATCATCATAACTTCAAAGAAGTCATCTTAAATAAGAAAATTATAAATTATGATACAAATAAATATTTCTAGGATAAGATATCCTTATTTATATAATACACTTAAATAACTTATATCCACACTTAAATTAACATGGACTCTTATAAAATAAAGTTGTATTTGAGTGACCAACTCTTATAAAATAAAGATAAGTGATGATTTTCTCTTACTCAAACTATTACTTGGAAACTTGAACATTAGACACCAACATTTAAGTGATTAATTGAATGTTTGAGTGACTTTTGACTAAAACATTAATGTTATCACTTGTGTAAGCAAAATTTATCACTACCATAACTCAAAAACTTAAATCAATTCAACCAACATTGAATCTCATATTAAAATCACCAACTTTCATCTTAGTTTTACTCAAAATAATATATTTTGGTCCAATTGATTCAAATACTAAAAATATGTGAGAGAACAAGTACATCTAATACCAAATTCAATATTTTTTTCATTTAAAATAAATATCCAATCAAAATTTCAATCATGGTTTTCAACATATTTATCAATTACCAAATACTCAACCAACTTAAGTAATTCAAATCAAATCAACTTTAGTCATCTAACTTTTAAACATTTAAGTCATTCTAAACTAGAGTTTGATTCTTTATTATTTTCATTTACATCAACTGAAAAACTTGAGTTTGCTTTTGTTCCTTTGTAATTCTTTGTTTTAAAAGAAAAGAGATAAGAATGCTCTAATTTATTTAAAAAAAAAAGTATAATTTGAAAACCAAACATATAATACATCTTTTATCATTGAATCAATCATGTGATCACTTTGAGCTCTACTACAAGCATACAAAAACAAAAAGAGAAAATTCGAAAGAAGGGAGAAAACTTACTCAAATAAACATTTAAAGTGGTCAACCAACATTGAATCCCATATTAAAATCATCAACTTTCATCTTAGTTTTACTCAAAATAATTTATTTTGGTCCAATTGATTCAAATACTGAAAATATGTCAAAGAACAAGTATATCTAATACCAAATTCAATATTTTTTCATTTAAAAATAAATATCCAATCAAAATTCCAATCATGGTTTTCAACATATTTATCAATTACCAAATACTCAACCAACTTAAGTACTTCAATTCAAATCAAATCAACTTTAGTCATGTAACTTTTAAACATTTAAGTCATTCTAAACTAGGGTTTGATTCCTTATTATTTTCATTTTCATTTACATCAACTGAAAAACTTGAGTTTGCTTTTGTTCCTATATAGTTCTGTTTTAAAAACAACTACTTCGAAGAGACAAAAATGCTCTAATTTATTTTAAAAAAAGTATAATTTAAAAACCAAACATGTAATACATTTTTTATTATTGAATCAATCATATGATCACTTCGACCTCTATTACAAGCATACAAAAACAAAACAAAAAAAAAACTCAAAATAAGAAAGAAAACTTACTCAAATAAACATTTAAAGTGGTTAAGATTAACATAAACTTTGTCATTTTCTATTTTCTAGCTTGTATAAGTTCTGAAAAAGAAAACAAGAAAATTTATCTTGAAATAAAAAAAAATAAAGACAATTTAGGTTTTAGAAGAAAGAAGAATATACTGATTTTAATATATATATACCTTAGTATTAAAAATACTCTTTTACATATATAATATGAAAGATTGATCATCAAAGTAAAGAAAACAAAATCATTGGATTAATAGATAATTTAGATGTATAATAGAAAAAAAATTAAAATAATCATTTATAATATTACAATAAAAAGTTTACATTATTTCAAAAATATTTTTGTTTTCAATTTGGTTCTTGTACAAAATTGTAGGATTTAAGCCTTTACTACTTTATTGTCAAAATAATATAAACATAATTGTAAGGTGTTTATTTTGAATTATTATTTATTTTTTTATTGTTTTGAATTAATATTTATTAGTTAAGTTAATATATATTCGAATAGATTTAAAGTTAAATTATATTGTTTTTAATTAGAATTTAAAACTTAGTATCTGAATTATTAGTCACAGTCCATTAAGTGTTATTATCTAATTGTTACTGTTATCCCTTTCATTTCAAAATCCAAATTGGTGTATTCTTTGTTTTATAATTTTAAATTTGTTAAAAAATTATTGTGGATTGGATGATTTTTTTAATTATATGTTCGTATTAGAATGATATTTTGATTATATTATACTTATTGTATTAGTAAATTCTTAAATGCATTGATATTACATCTGAGATCACACTCCATGATCACACTCCATCAACAAATTAAACTGTTTTATTTTTAGATGATCATATTTTAAGTTTTATATTGTCAAAAATTTGGATAACAATGTGTAAAATAATTAAACTGTTTTATTTTTAGATGATCATATTTTAAGCTTTATATTGTCAAAAATTTGGATAACAATGTGTAAAATAGAAATTATGAACCTCGAACTATTTTTTCTAATTTTGTAAACTCGAAAGTTTACTTAGGTGGAAAAACTTGTGCAGTATAATGATAAGTGTCAATTTTGAGTTTTTTATACATGAGAAAGTTTGGGTACGTATGGATTTAAGTGTTAATTAAAATATTAATTACTTTAGAGTTTTTGAATCTAGATTTATGTTTTGAGTCCTGAGTTAAAGAAAATTATTTAATCTTAATTATTGTGAAATTTGAGGTATAAAAGAATGAAGAAAATGATAGATTGAGAGATTGATGAAGAAAAGAAATAAAAATTTTAAAATAAAAAAGTCCAAGAGAAAAGTCACTTAACCTAGCCCAAAACCGAGTTTAAAAGGAGATTTTTAGGGTTTGTGAAGCATCAAGACCTAAAAGACGGAGGCAGACAACTCGAATCAATTTTCTTCTTCTCTTGCAATCTTCCCTTCATTCGTATTTTGGTGATTGAATGTAATCTTTGAACTCATTCGTATTTTGGTGATTTTCATATATAATACTCAGTTTCTACTCAATTGGTATTTTCATCTTACACTTAATGCTAGATTTTATCTTATCAATAAAGTCTTAATTTTGATTCTTGAATTTAACTGGGAAGTACTTTTGAGTTTCTGACCAAGATGAAAATACTCAATATATTGGAATACTAGGGATAGATTTCAGTGTATTAATTGCTTATAACATCTATTCTTAATGTTGGGTAATTTACTAGTTGAGGGATTAGTGTTCAGTGTTTAGGAAATTGGCTTATGAATTTCATATCAGAGGAATCGGTGTGAATGATTTTTATATGTGCACCAATCGTGAGTAGTTACGAATATTGTATGTTCTTATCAAATCCAAAATATGAATGAGGAAAATAGATGATGTTCAATCCTAAAGTCATTCTAGATTTTGCAAACTCCTTTTTATAATCGATATGAGATTTATAAGCAAAATTGTTCTCTGTGGGATCAACATCCTTACTTTACAAATCTATATTACTTTTGACTCGGTACACTTCCGAAAAAAGTCAACATATAACTGTTTTTAAATTGATTTGTTGAATGTATAAATTTGGTTTATTTTATTTAACATTGAATACATAAATTATTTTTATATTACATTGAGTGAACATTAGTTTATTGTTTGTGATTCAATATAAAAATTATGTTAGAATAACATGAATAACCTATTTTATTAATTTCTAAAACATATTAGGCTAGATTAGATGATATTAGAATAGTTTATAGACTTCACTTCTTAATTTAGTTTTTAGTCATGAATTTTATGTTTTAAAATTCTTGACATGTAACATTTGCAATGTTTTTATATACTTCATTTTATTATATTCTTTTCATTAAGCTCTATACTACTGATTTATATTTTCATATGATATTTTTTTAATTTGATTGGCTATGCATAAATGTAATAAGCATAGGTTTCTTAATTTAGATAAACAATTAAAAGTTAACTTTTTTTTTTAATTGGGATAAGACATACGATTTTGATCATAAATGTAGTTGTATTTGGACCTACAATGACAATTCTCTTTAACAATCATCATTGTAGGTTAATACACGACAATTTTTTTTATACAGAACCTTTGCCGTTTGTGTTTGATATGACAACGCATTGTCGAAAACTTCTATTTTCAACTACGACTCAATCAATGATGGGTTGAAAACTGACATCAAAATTCGTAAAAAATTATCGTTAAAAACATCTTTTATAGTAATTTTTTTTAAAGTGTAATGTTCTTACTGAAAAGGAGTATTGTATGTCTGAGGCAAAAAAGAATTGTGTCTTTAAAGAACTAAGTTGATCCTTCCAAGATATGGAAGTCGAGTTATTTGTTGAAGACTGAAGAAAGATCTACCTATAAAAGATTATTCAACTCTCAAGTTAATAATACTTTTAGTATAAGTATATAAGTATATTGAATGAAAAAAGTTGAGTGAGTACTTCTAGTAACACTATCATATATTTATAGCGTTTTTTTTTTCTCCATGAATGAAAGCTTAATAACTAAAATATAAATTTAGTTATAAGATTACTTTAATATTATTATCTCATATCTTCCAATCTGATTATGGTTAGGTGTTAGTTATAAATATCTAATCATGTATGGTCACTAATTGTTTATCCAAATTATTTAGATATATTTAAGTCAATTAGATATAAGTAGGTATATTATTAATTATATTCACTTGTGATCATGTATATGACTTATTCGGATGTGGGTGAGTACATATAATATCAAAACAAATAAAAATTAAAGGATAATTTGACTTAGGTTAACTATAAGATGTCTTAATTAAGATTAATTGATTGATACATTGATTGAGTCTAATGATATTTTAATATGGCTAAGTTAAAGATTATTTTATTATGTTCGAACCAAAGATACTATAACTTGTATCAAGTAAAATATTTTCTTGATCAAGTCTTAGTTGAATAGATCATTTTTTATCTCAAGTCAGTGATGCCCCAACCTCACCAAGATGAAAAGTTTCATAACCAAGATCGAGTGAAAAATTACTCGATTGAGATTGAACTAAATATGTCTTAACTTAAGTCAGGCAAAAAACATGCTTAACTGAGTTGATAGAAATATGTTTTTGAAATTTTGATAAAAAAAATATTGTGACTTAACTAATCAAAAGATGTGTGGATTGAAATTAATTAATAGTTGTATTGGTCAAACAACCATATATGGATTAAGACATATTAAAAGATGTCCTAGTTGAGGTTAAGTTATATTAGATAAGTAGGTTGAAAGATGTCTTACAAACAACAAAATATGTTCTAATTAAGATTGAGTTATAAATGCCCTTAATAAGGCTAAGTAAAAAATATCATAATTAATATTGAACCCGAAATACACAGATTTATTATGTTATATATAATTTATAAATAAATATATTTTCTAATAATAAACTATTAATTATTTAAAAAAGAATAATTATTATTTTTGAATGAAAGATGTTTATCAATTATTTGTGTTATATCTATGTGAACATGCTCATTACATAAGAAATTCCTTATATACTTTTAAAAAATAATATAGTAATAATGAAAATCGATATTTGTACATTTATTACATTAAGTTTATACACTTTTACCCTAACCATTACTTAAAAAACATTGGTACATATGAAGATAATTATGAATGCAACTTGTTGTGTCCACCTTTCAGCAAAAATTAAAACAACAACCATGTTGGAAGAATTAATGTGTTATATTAAATTTACTCCAAATGTTATTATATTCTCACACTCAACGAAGATTGTATTTTCATCTCATGTTGGAAATTTAATATGACAATATGTCAATCTTCACTTTTAAAAATCTTGGTTTCAATTATCACTGCATCAATGATTGTTAAATGGAATTTTCTAATTATTATTAAAACTCTCTTTTGCATTGTGTATTTAGGAAGTTGATCTAAATGTTGATTGATATCAAAGTTAAATTGTCTCATCCTAGAACAATCAAAAGCGATATATATATATATATATATATATATATATATATATATATATATATATATATAAGGTTGGCCAATAAAACCCTATTTGAACATGAGAAACAGGTAGCTTAGCCTAAGAAAAAAAATGTTGCCATCAAATTGAATCAAAAACATGTTTTTGATGTCTTTTAGTCATTTTCGTCAACTTTAGTTTTCATGATAAAATGATTGATAAAATAAAAGATGTAAAACATATCCAGATTTTTTATGCAATCTTTTGAAATTTGCTTTCTTTCCATGAAATTAAGGTAGATAGGAAATATTTTTTGTTTTTAAATAAAACTAATATAAAGAAAATAAATAAACAAAATTAATTTTTATAAATCAACTTTTTTTTAATCCGACTTAGCGAATAAGTAAATTAGCTGGTACAGGCTGTATAAACTTAAATAAGTGGTTTAAGTTTGATTCCTGAAAATAAAACTTCATTGAGTTCTTAATAAGCTTTTGTCTGATTTCAACTTTAATAGGATTGGCTAAATCCAAAGAATGATATTTTTTTTTTTCGTGAAACAATAATAATAATAATTAATAAAAATATATATAATCTCATAATTAATAAATAATTATATATATATATATATATATATATATATATATATATATATATATATAAAAAAGGCGTTTTACTATGTTTATTCGCTCTTTAGTCACATCATCTCATACTTAATAAACTCCCTAACCCCCATAGAATATAATAGAATGGTTAACACAGATAATTTTTATATTTCACAGTATATTTTGTTAATTAATTTATAATTAACGTCTATCATCAATATACATATAATACTTCTGCCTACTTGCGAATGTTAAAAAAACTAGACAAGCTAGGTCAAACCTTATCAAGTTGAAAAAATGGCGAAATGAAGAAGTGTTACGATTTCTAAATACTGTTTAAGAGAGCTCTAAAAAAAAATGTCATACTAAATTAAATTTATGAATGGACTCCGACGTTAAATGCTGTTTTGAAGAGACCTCTTAACTAATAAATGCAATATTAATTCTGTGAATAATTATGTGTACACAAAAAATTTAGAATTTTTTGCACTTTTATTTTTTCATCTGTATATGGTTGTACTAAATTTATTATCTTTACAACCATTACCTTAAAATCACATTTATATTTATCATGATAACTCTTTTATTCATTGATAGTGCATGTCAATTTCAACACACGGAAATTAAACTCTAAATATTATATTCAGTATTACTAATAAGTTTTTAACACATAAATAATATTAATAATATTTTTTTGGTGACTTGTAATTTCCTAGTTACGTAGGCAGAAAATGAAACAGCAACTACCTAGTAAACAGTAGTAGAGAGTTTGAATTTGACATTTGCACACTATTGTTTGTGTTGACTATTGTGTAATGAAAATAGCATGGTCCTGTGTACTATATATGGTGAATGGACTTAACTGTGATTGTTTTGTCCAAATTGTTGCTTCACAGGCCAAACAAGAGTGATGTTTTGTCTGCTTAAATATATCCCACATATTATATTCATAAATGATTCACAAAGCCAACTTCACTATTTTAATTTGATCATGGTAGGTTAAAATATACATATATGTATATACGTCATGTACCATCTTCATATATAACCTTATCCAAAAAATATTCTTTCTTTTGTGGATATGGTTGATTACTATCTTAAAGTTTCATCTAGCATTAAACTAATTTTATAAGAAATTAAGTGAAGTTTAGTTTATAGTTTTCCACTAAAAATTAATAATATTAAATAAATCGACCTGAAATTCAACATATTAACTCATTATACTAAATTCTTTGATTATCCCAAAACAAAATGAAAAACACGCTAACAATGGGAAGTGAATAGAGGCCAGAATATTTAGCTTAGAAAGTTGAAAAACTATATAGACAATTCAGACTCCTACACAAAACTTTAAATGCCTTTATAATTTTTTGAATGAGAAAAAAGAAAGACTAATTTTTTCTAATAAAATAGAAGTTTGTGTTGTTTTACTTTTTTTTCAACCATCATTTTTTACATACAACTGTCGATAAAAAAATAAATAAATATTAGTGACATTTAAACATTTTTACTAATACTCTTTTTTATTAACTGAAATTTATTGAAAATCTTAAATTTTAATCAGTTTTACTTTTCATTTAATGACTCCCTCTCTCCATTTAGATAGTTTCTCACCATCTATAAAAAAAATTGTTAGAAACGTATCGAAGAGAGAATCGTTAACATTCTTGAAAATAAAATATAATTAATTTAATATGATAGGTACCATACTTTATTCCAATTTAATACATTTCCAAAAAGTTAATAGGATTTTTTTCTCTAAGATTTTATAAGCAACGAAAATATAATTTTTTTTATTACAAATTTATGAAGGTTCTTGATGACATGTGAAATTAATTTCTTTTTAAAGTATTTAATTTGTATGATGTGTAAATATATTTCCTTAATATTTTGACAAATTGCTAATATAATTAATTTCTATGAATATATAATTATAAAAAATTTATATAAAACTAAATGAACTTTAATTTTAATGTATGTTCTCTTTATTAGATTAGTTTAACTCTCTTCGAGATTTAAATGAATAATCTCCTTATGCTTTTTTTATAAGAATTTTAACCCATTCAAATAGATTTACATTTTATAGAGGGTAACGTGACTTAAAAAAAATACCAAATTCACATTCATAAATTGAGAATGAATTTCTTAAAACACTAAACAAATATAAACGAATATAAATCATGTTTGATCACAGCAAGAAATTATCAGTGCCACTGACTCGAAAACCATGCAACTTACGATTTTCACATGCTAAATTTGTCATGAGTCTATCTATTTGAATCTATATCTATATAGAGATAGAAATAGATATAAATAGATAGATACACGAATACATCTTAATAAGTTAAAAAATGAGGTATTTTAAATGCTTCTAAATTTTAATTTTTAAATTATATTAGACTTTTTTAATGTATATGATACAACTGTTTAAGCACGTGTCAAAATAATTATAAATAATTATTAGATTGGATAACTTAGGAATTTAATTCAATCTAAATATATTAAGTTAAATCTTTTACATGACTAAGTCAAATTTAACCCTATTTAAACCGATTCAAATTTTTTATATTGAGTAATGAGGTGTGTGGATGGAATTTGATATATAACCTATTTAATTAAAGTTATTATAAAAAATGTTTATTATTTAACAATATAGTTATTTGTTTTTGTTTTTTATGTTTAATTTGTAGTTACAATTTTTTAGTTTTATTTACAATAATTATATAGTATATTTTTAAATTTATTTTAAAAATTTGAAAACAATATTTTAAAGTTACAAGCTTTAACAAAATAATGGTTTTTAAAATTTGTAATCAAAATTTACTAAACTCGATCAAAAGTGTATTAGGTTAGATTGAGTAAAAAAGTTGTAAAATATTTTATTAAATTTATTAGATTTGATCGTAAGGATAACTAGCCAAACACAAAAATAGTTTACTCCAAATAAGGAGATTTATTGTAAATACATAAACAAAATGTCATGTTACTTAACATTCAAAATCATAATAGTAGAGACACCTTTAAAGGGAAAATTATGATAAAATCGTCAATTATAAAAATAAAATATCTTATACCCAAAATTGTCCTAACTATATTAATAAACTTGGGATTGAAATGCAATTTCCCTAGAACACGCAATTGTCGTAATATGTTTGACTATGGCTATCTCAATTTGAGTTTTTCTAAATGATTATCAAGATCACTAATTTATTATTATCACTATTTTTTAGGGACTTTGGCAAATATTAGCTTTGTTAATAGTTGAATTCAATCTTCTATTAACTAACAGCTTCTTTTGTTATTATTTGTTGAGTTCCCCACAATGTATACATTGCTTTTAATTTATATTTTTTCTAAACACCATTCATTTCTCTACCATGCATAGGTCCCAAAATTTAATTATGACCTGCTTCTTCTAACCGCTACAGGTCCTCAAAGTTGAAATTACTCCACCTTCAGTTGTTAGCAAGTTTGTTAACCAAGTTGATTTTATGTACATAATCTTTGTCTCTATATCTATTTAATCACATATAGTAACTAATACTTCATGAACACCGATTAAAGAAACAAAAGTAAAATTAATTATATAAAACATTACTAATACATTTCATTATCATTTTAATACATATTTAACATAAATGTTAACATTGCATTGGTAATCTCTTTATCAGTACGGATGATTAGTTTAAAAATTATTCTTTAATTTAGATTGACTAAACTGTTTTTTGTTGATTGAAAAAACTTTGAAGAAAATATAAGACTTTAAGATCAATAACACATATGGTGATTGACTTTAACTTTACCATATTAGTATACTTTTAAGTTTTGTTTTAACATAAGTTATGTTATTGACGTAGAAAATTTTATTCTATATGATTAATACGCTAAATATCTAACTATATAATTTAGTAAAAGTTTCTTATAAATTATTTTTTTTATATTGGAGTTATACTTACAAAAGAGTCTATCTTTTAAAAAATTTTACAGAATAGTGTAATTTTACACCCATTTTACCATAATTGTTAAATAGTTATGTATGAGAAAGTATTCTTCAGAAGTCATCACACACGAACAAAACTTCAATAGTTGGTGAAAATTTAAAAAAAAAAATCGTTAGAACATATAAAAACTTTCTTTGTAAAAAAACTTTTGAAAAAGTCTGGTAACTAAATACGACTTTGATTTGATTTACATTAATATATTGTTAAACTCTTTTAAAAAAATTATAGTAGTCATGAATATGACAACTTTAGTTTTACTTTTTACTTTTTAATTTAATAAAATAACAATTTTACTTATACATTTTTGTGAAAATATATTACATAATATGAAATTGATTAGGAGAATAACTTCTCCCGAGTTAAATATAATAACATTTTCTTAGTATGTATTTTATTTTGTACAACTTACATGTCATTTTAAAATCATTTTATTTTAAAATCTACATTTTATATTTTAATTATTCATACCTTTAAGCATGTAAAACAATAAAATACCTTTCATTATGCTATCATAAATATTTTACACACTTTTTTTATTTTTAAACAAAAAAAAAATACCATTTTATACTAATTAAATAAAATTATTTGAAGTCGTTGACGATTTCAACGTATTAGTTTCCACCAAAGTCATAATACCCCTAATAACTTCATCTTTTAAAAAAAGTTTTAATAGATACAAATTAAGTCTTATTTGCAACAAAAATCGTGGTATGTCCTAACGACCTTTATATAAATTTTTACTTCTTAGTGTTCCTATGTTGTACTTCTTAAATATAATTTACTTATTTCTAAAACTTTTTTCAAATCAATCAATTCTAACAAAATGAGTTTAAAATTGCAACCTTAATTTACTAGTCCATCCATTTTTGGTTGATAGTGTGTGTATTTTATTCATTTTTCCGAGCATAGTAGCAATCTTTGACGTACAACAACTACCCATCTTGGACTTAACTGCGTAGTGCCACCTAATAAGCCATTACATAGAAACTAGCTTTAAGCTTTTGGCTTTTTTTAATCACTTTCTTAAATTGACGTCATTTCTAACGTGAGCCTTATGTGTGCAACCACTGATCTTCTTTTGGGGTTTCACATGTCAGTGAGAGACACAATTGTCCTACACAACCAGAGTGAGTGAGGAATGATGCCTGTGTTATTACGTTAAAAAGTGTTTCAGTTTCAAAGTCACGAGTACAATGATTTTCAAAATCATCCAACAAAATAAATAAATTGTTTCTTGACTATTACGAAGCAGCAACAATTTTGAGAATCATCAATTAGCAAGGCTTCAACATATGTTGTGCTTAATTGGAAATCTTTATCATCTTGTCTAATGAGGTATTAATGAAAATAATTATCTGAGAGAAACAAAGAACTGTGCATGACAACGTGCTTTTTTGAACTTCTTCCTTTTGCCACTGTTAACCTTACTTAATGACACCTTTAGACCATCAAGTGCATGCGTGTAGAGCTCTCACCAAATCAAAAAATCTCAATTCTGATTCGCTCAATTATAGTGTTTAGGTGCTTAATACTATATTATATTCACTTTTTTCCTTTGGGTTTGTATATAATATAACATAATTTAATTTCTCTGTTCAATACACTTCACGCTTACATCACTATTGTTGCCTCAAGAACATTAGAAATTGACGTTGCTGACTTCACGGTCAACTCAAATGTTAGGTGCTTCTCTCCACAAATTTTCCAATTAGGAAAATAAATACGTGAGATTTTCAGAGAAAAAATTGGCAAGGGTGTTGTTTTTTCTCGTAGATATTTCATGGACTTTGGATCATGCATGTATATGTATGTATAATAAGGTTTCAATTATTGGTGTGTGACGTTTGTTAGAAACGTTGCATTCAGATCAAATACATATATATATATTGAAATTAGTTTTGACGAAATAATTTAGCATATCGTAGACGCAATAGAAGAAACATGGTAGCAATCTAATTTTAGTGCAACGATTTTGAGAAAAGTCTACCGAAGAAGGAAAAAATGCATAGCTCATATTTTAGGGCTGCTGGAAGCAATTGATCTCAGCCATGGCTTTCAAGTTTAGGGAAAAATACTTTTGTGCATGTATTTGTCATTTCATTGTATTTGCACTGACTAAACAGCTAGGCAACTTGCAATACCCAAAGTCCACAAAAACCTACATATATGAATTAATAATGACCATTCAATAAAAAAAATCAAATTATGCAAATTTATGCCACGGTTTTAAATTTTTAATACAAAATATTTATGTGAAAAGTTATTCAAGATTAATTTAATTTCATAAAAAAAGTTATTTTTGAGATTGAATTAAGTTTAAATTTTACTTAAGATGATATTAAAGTTCATTTAATGGACAAAGGTTTTTAGTTTTATCATATATTATTAGGTATTGGTCTCTATGTTTGATATATCCAGTTTTTAGTGTGCATGGAACATAATAATTCAATAAAATTTGACCATTTTGAGTTTTATTTCACATAAAAAATAGTGACGGCTGAAATAAGCAAATTAGGAACATACGATAATTTTTCTCCTGTAAAGAAAACAACAAACAGAACGTGAAAGCGTGGGCTTTTGGACTCATCTAATGGGCCATTTGTCAGTTGGGAATCCATTTATATAGGACATATTTTTCTGCACCCCTATAATTTCAACCTGCACCCTAAACTTAACTTCTGATTTAGGAATTTCAGTTTTAGATTATGTAATGCATAGATATTTCAGTTATACATTCTGAAATGATAAACATAAGTATTTTTTATCGTGAAATGTAAAATTTGAAATACAAAATTTTATTTTAAATTATACAGTTTATAATATAATTTTTGTATTCCAAAACACAATAAAAATAACTGAGGTTGCTTTCACACATATGTTCATATGTAGTAGGCTAGTAACATGTGTAAGAAAATGCCCATATGCTACTCGCCAAGTCCCTTCCAAAAGTTATTTAAGAAATAAATGATGAATGCATCATACCCTGCATGGTTATTATTTATTCTACTTTAAAATGGTTAATAACAGTAAAACTGTACTGCAAGTTTAACACTATTTATAATATGTTAAGATTTTAAATATAAAACTATTACTCTAATATTAAGAGCTGAAATATTAAATTATTATTATAATTTTTTTTACTTATCAATCACCTCCCACCCGACACTTAATTTTGCAAATTTGTCAATAAAAATTTGTTATCGTAAATATACAAAAAAATTATAATGAAGACTTACCCAATGACAATCTAAGAACATTTTTTTTTCACTTTATACCATGATATAATGAAAATTTTAGCAAATATTTTTTTTCAGTTATTTATTAAAATTATCTTAATAGTTAATTAACTAAAATATGGAACGAATTTTCAAGAGTCCAAAATTATTAAATGTATTAATTTTTTATTTTTTGCAATCGAGATTGTAACATCATTAAATAAAAATTTATCTATATGAAATATAGCTAGTATGGTTTAGTTTTGGAAATAAAATATTAGAAAAACCTTATAATTAAAAGGGAGAATAGTCTTCAAAATCAAAATAAATTTTGAGATACTAAACTAATTAAGGAATATATTAGTATCGTACAATTTTTTTTTCTTAAAAGGGCTAATTTTAGTGAAATATAAAAGCTTATAATAATTATAAATAATTATAATATATACTACTATTTTTTTCTTTCTTTCATTTGTGCTCTACCATAGTATCATAGACCGTACGAGTAATCCAGGAAACCTAGAGAATTGGGCCAATGTATTTGGGGCTTCAGACAACTCCAAGAAAAAGCCCACCACACTTCAAGGCTTTTATTAGACTGCTTCTTCCTCCACCTCCATTCTCTCTTGCTGCACCTTCATAAAAGAAGTTAAAATATCATTTTTATTCTATTCATTTTCTTTGTATTCTCAGCTGCACGCCTCGTCACCTTCTTATATTATAGATTATAGATGGTATAATTCTTAATACAATTTTTTATATTACAGAATTCATAATATAATTTTTTATATTTTAGATTTTTTAATTTAAAATATATCTATGATTACATAATTTAAAATATAAAAAATTGTATTTCAGATTCTATGTTTTAAAATATAATTTTTTTATTCTAAACTGTATAATATAAATAAATTTTATATTCTTAATTATGTAATCAGAGTACAAATTTTAGATGGATATTTTAATACTTTTTTACTTATGGAGATACAAAAAGAAAAGTTGTCTTTTTGTTATTCTCACCAGACTTTTTGTTAAGTTCATCTCCAACTTTGTTTAAAAAAAGTTGGAAAAAAAAAAATGTAAACTCTGTATTTGATACGTTACCCCATGTCTATCTATGTATGTATTTTATATATCACCCCTGGATTATTTAATGTTATTCATCAATTTCATCTCTACTTACAAGAAACTGTAATACATCTTCCTAGAAATAATAAACCTAATTAATTACATAAGGTTGTGTTTGAAACAATGACCATTAAAATCATCTCAATAGTGGATTATATACAATTGATTATATTTTGAATGAAATGTTTGGATGACTGAAAAGTTGTTCTAAAATAATTTTTAGAAATATGCATGGAGCTGAAAAATAAAGAAATTTAAGCTACCGATTTTTGATGCAATGAAACAATTTAGTTTAAAAATTTAGTTTTTATAAATTCTAGCTATTCTCTCTCTAACACACTTTTATTTTGCATTTTTTTTCTAAAACGCTGGCAAATCTTAAGACTTCATTTGCACCAAGCATGTCATTATATAACTTCTAAGTTAATGATAATAATTGATAAAGATAAGCTTAACTAAGAAAACTAATTGTTCTTAAAAGACCCTCTGGCTTAAATTACCTTCTATACATGTATTAATAAACCACCATTTTATGTCTTCAAGCTCACTTGTGTTTGAAAGTGGTATAACCTATAAAAAATTAATACTATACATCAATAACTTTGTACCTTGCATGAGTTTTATTAAATTTAATTTTATTTAATTCAGTCTAAATATAAGAATTTGTTTACTTTAAGCAAACAAAAAAACTGTTTGATTTAATTAAAAATTAGAAATTGGTACGTGGCAACTCTAATCAAAGAAAAGTAAAATAAACTTTCATTTATTTTCTGCTCAAGGAGTATCCTACTTATCATTTTACACAGTATCCCATGTAATTATTGTACATTAAAAAGAGATATGCGTTTGGTATGAAAAAAAAAAAATTCCAAAAATGAATGATGAGGAATGCGAACATTACCATTTTTTAAAATACTTCTTATCAGATAAATAAAATTTATACATTTCAATAAATCTGGCTTCAAATTAAGAGAGGTCATTAAACAGTAATCAAAAGTTTTAGATTTTAACAAATTATGTTGAACGATGAAAGCATTGTCAACTCTTTTTTTTATCATAGAGTGGATTGGAGAAAATGTACGGTATGATAAAATAAAAGTGTAACTCTTCTGACATTTGTGTGGGTGAATCTTAATGGTGTGTGATTTATTAATTTTTTTCCATTTATGAATAAAAAATATTAAATTTGAACGAATAAATGAAAATAAGATGAAAAAAAAAATGATATTAATTGTAGAAGTGAAAGGTGAAGGGGAGTGTGTAGAGTAGAATAGGTTGGAAAAAGAGGGGTTACATGAGAAAACAAGGTAGCATTGTTATTTTTATATGAGAAAACAAGGTACTAGAAAGAAAGGAAGAGAAAAGAGAGGGACAGGGACAAGACATGTATATTATGTGTGTGGTATTCCTATTTTAGATTCCACTTCTATTCTTCACATTCCATTATCGTATCTACCTTTTCTTCCTTGGTCCGCGAAGTTTCTTCTTTCCTCCAACTACCTCCTCTTTCTCTCTCTTTCAATTTCTCTTTTCGCTTTCATCCATTCAGACACAATGGGTCTTTGGGAATCCTTCCTCAATTGGCTCCGCAGGTAAAACCTCATTTTTGCAATACCATTTATTCATATTCTTTACAATTTCATCTGATATTGATTTTGAGGATTTCTGATTCAGATAGCCTTATCAAAAGTTGAGCTTTAGGTTAATTGATTTAAGGGTTCCTTTTAAGATAAGCCCTTCCATGATTATGGGTTTCTGTGTGTTGGGTCAGCTTGTTTTTCAAACAGGAGATGGAACTTTCCCTCGTTGGCCTTCAGAATGCTGGGAAGACTTCTCTTGTCAATTCAATTGCTGTGAGTTACTTGCTTGCTGCATTGCAATTTACTTAATTCACAAACCCTGAAATTCAGTTTTGTTGCCAAGTTCTGCTCTTTTGACATTGCATTGATGTTTGGTTTTGTTTACCTGCAGACTGGGGGCTACAGTGAGGACATGATTCCAACTGTGTGTATCTTTGTTTTGTTTATTGCATCTTCAATTGTTATAAGTTTGAAGATTGTGAGCGTGTTTTCCTTTGTATTCAAATGTAATTCTTGCTATTGTTAAACCCAGGTTGGATTCAACATGAGAAAAGTGACCAAGGGAAATGTCACCATAAAGCTTTGGGACCTTGGTGGACAGAGAAGGTTCCGAACCATGTGGGAGCGATACTGTCGCGGTGTCTCTGCCATTGTGTACTGTCTCTCTCAATGCCCTCTCTTTCAGATATACTTGCTTGTCTTTCATTCTGTTTCTTTTGGCTTTGGATCACAAGTTGCCTATAGTGTTGGACTAACTGGATATTTTAGTATATAGTTTTAACGGTAATGATTCCTCCCTCCTCCTGTAAAATTCTCAAGAAACTGGCAAAAGAATATTTTTCTCCAAATAAGTTTGAGTTAAACACATTGACTTGTGATTCTTAGGTACCCCACGATAACGGCTTTTGGCTTTATACGTTTTCTTAAGTTTTTAGATTTTAAATATAAAATTGTCTGCATTATACAATTCTTTGTTGTTTTTCTTTTTCTGGATAGAGTGCCATTTCATCCCATTTTACTTAGGTTGCCTCATCGTTAGAGGGTTTTTTCTGGTTCGTTGGAGAAGTTTATAAAGAATCAACAATGTAAACGACACCTTTGTCCTTCCTTTAAGGGTGCATTTGTTTCAAGGAATAGTAAGTTAGTTATTTTTGGAAATATGATGTTTTCGTGTCTGTTATAAATTTTAGAAATAATTCCTTAGCATTATTAATTCCTGGCCAGTGAGACATTTCCAACTCTTGCTTTCTTTTATTCCCATAATGAGGAATGGATATGCAGCTTTCCCATTCCTAAGCTATCTTGTCATCCAACCACTACGGCACTACCACATTCTTCTTCCCAACCTTTGAATTTTACAAAGCATTCCAAGAAATGTTAAATGTTGGCCAAACAATCATTAGCATTCTTTTCTTGAAATATTATATACCGCGAAACACAAAGGCCTCCTCTGAGATCTTTTAGGAGAAAAAGGAAAATTTTAGTGAAGCCTACTCTTAAAATGATTACCTATACTATTCTTTGAGTTTGTTTAAGCTATCAGGGAAAAGACTTGGGAACAGTTTTTATTTAGATTTCTAATATGTCCCCTCCAGCAAGTAGACTTTGGGATTTAAAGTGTTGACAACTTTTATCTCACCACCACATTTGCTGAATCATAATTTCATATGAGATGGTACTACCAAGAACTGAACTCCTGGCTTCCTCATGGAAGAGGCTCTAATTCAATATGATGTTCAATCATCCTTGAAGTATTATGCATTATAGGAAAGGCTCAGGGATATTGTCATTTATATTGCTTAGATCTCTAACAACCTAGAATAGAGGATACTGACCCCAAAAGCATTTTGTATAATGTTGTCTTCTTTCCTGTTTATTTTTCAAACACAAAGAATGGAAAACTTAATACTTGGTGTTGTTAGAATGTGTTGCTTCCGATGATGTAATGGAAGATCGGTCATGCATGCTTCATCTTGTGGAGTGTTATTGTTAAATACACATAGCCCTTTGAAGTTATTAGAAGTGTCCATTCTCGGTGCTTGTACTCCTCTGTTCCTTTCATTAATGGATGCAAAGACAGGTATGTTGTAGATGCTGCTGATAGAGACAGTGTTCCGATTTCTCGAAGTGAGTTACATGACCTATTGACAAAACCTTCTTTGGGTGGGATTCCTTTGCTTGTTCTTGGAAACAAAATAGACAAGTCAGAAGCTCTTTCTAAGCAAGCACTGGTAGATCAGCTGTGAGTTCTAGAAACCAACTTTGTCATATACATACATGTTGAAATTTGTCTTGATTGGTTGTGTAACTAATTGAACATTGGATTTTGTCCATGGGTGATTTCAGAGGACTTGAGTCAATAAAGGAGAGAGAGGTCTGCTGCTATATGATTTCATGCAAGGACTCTGTAAACATAGATGTGGTAATTGACTGGCTCATCAAACACTCAAGAACTGCAAAATGATCTTTGGTTGACCAGTATTTCATTTTTGGTCAAAGATGCAAGGTGTTGAGGAGATTCCTTCATGATAGAATACATTTTCGTTAATTAGTTGTGGCTCAAGTTTGTTTATATAGTAATCAAACCGGGTCAAAATCTTCCATGCGACATCTTATGCCATCAACCAATTAGTTGGTCTTGTACATTTTTTATGGTTTCTAGTTTTAATAAAATGAAATCCAGCAACTTTATTTTGTCTGAAAAATTGAATGCTAGTGTTTTCCTTGTCCCATTTCCTCTTCTTTTCCTCGTAATGGTAATCATTGTCGGCAACTGTAAACATGTGCTCACAACCAACCTATATGCAATTGAAATTATTTTTATGTTTTCTCGACATGTATGTATTCAAGGCAACAACCTAGTACTACTTAAATGTTAGTACTGTCATAGGTGCACTCCTCAACAAATCAAAAGTACAATGATACATCTTGTTAATAAAGACATCTAACATCTTGTTGATGAAAGCATCTTGCATTGGCCAGACTGCAACCCCAAAAGAAAGGAAATAAGCACTGAGCAAATATTGAGGTAAAAATAATATCCACCAGCTTTTCACTTACTCACCTTTGGACAGGAAATTTTGGGGTAATATTTAAATAGTAAATATTGGATTTGAACCAAGCCTATTTTAAATTGTTTTATTTTTAAATATTTTTATTTAAATAATTTTAAATTTATTAAATTTTTATTTTTTTATTTGGATAAAAGATTTCATATAAAAATTATTAAAATATTAAAAAAAAAAGATTATCAAATATTAATAATTTATTTTAGTCGAATTTGATTTGTAAAAACTTATCAAGATATTTCCGATTTTAATTTTTGAAAAATTTTCAGAAAGTATTTCAAAATATAAATTTACATTTCAAAAAAAAATTCAGAAATATTTTCTGAAAAAGGTCTTTTCTGTAATACAAATTTTATATTTCTGAAAACACTTTTCAAAAATATATTTTGGAAAACATTTTTAGAATATAAATTTATATTATGGAAAAAAATTCTGAAATATATTTCTAAAAAATATTTTTGAAAATATATTTTACTGAAATGATGTTTTTAGAATTTTTTAAAGGTGATGGGATGCAGGTCAAAAGTGATGGGCTGAAAGTTTTTGCCTTGATATAAATACAATTTTTCTCTATTGACAGTTGTGTATAGTTTTTGATTGATGTTATAATTATTTCAGTTAGAATTAATGTTGGAGGTTGTTTTTATAGATTTTTTAATCAATGACAACTGAAAATTTTCCTTATCTAGTATTGGAAACAAAATACCAAAAAAATATAATATCTTCAATATTGACAAATAAAACTCTGATTGAAAAAATAAATAAAAGTGATAGGTAATAATAGAAAATTATTCTAACAATGTAAAAAAGATAATTTATATCATGATTAATAAAAAAAATGTTACAATTTACAATTTATATTTTCTTGATAATCTAATTATCCTTTTTACATTGTTAGAACAATTTTGTATTGTTACTTATCACTTTTATTTATTTTTTTCAATCAGAGTTTTATTTGTCAATATTGAAGATTTTTTTTTGACATTTTGTTTGCCAGTGCTAGACAAGGGAATTTTTCAGTTGTCATTGATTAAAAAATATATAAAAAAAAAACCTCCAACAATAATAAAAAAGATAAAATTTACAATTCTATATTTTCTTAATTAGATTAATTAGATTATTAAGAAAATATAAAATTACAAATTTTGTCTTTTTTATTTGCAAATTTTATCTTTACAATTCTATATTTTCTTGATAATCTAATTACTCTTATAAACTTTTAAATTTTTAATTTCTTCCTTGCCCAAACGACACTTTTGATACAAAGCATTTCAAATATATATATATATATATATATATATATATATATATATATATATATATATATATATATATATATATATAT
>Ga0209489_100833_pt1 | contig 61475 bp, 22 predicted proteins | sample SiratrowhiteBW_FD_187527 | JGI IMG/M metagenome (GOLD analysis project Ga0209489, IMG submission 187527) | Root nodule microbial communities of legume samples collected from California, USA - Siratro white BW (SPAdes) (version 2) | ecosystem: Host-associated > Plants > Roots > Nodule | place... | reverse complement strand
AAAAAAAAAAAAACAGAGAGAAATGAGGAAAATGAAAAAAAAAACAGGTCAAATTAAAAAAATGAGATTTCCAAAAATGAAAAAAAAAAGGTTGTACAAACACAAATACTCCCCTTAACTTAAAAAATAGTGTTAAAAACGACCACTAAGATATTTTAATAAATAGTAACTATTAATGAAATTGAAAAGTACTTGACTTGAAAAAAAAAAAGTTATAATAGATGAAGTTTGAACATGAGTAGCTTAAGCCCAAGCAAGTTGACCTTGAGCTGAGAAAAGATGACTGCTAGCCGCAACTTAACTCTCTACACCAATAATTGGAACCAAAAAGTTCCAAATTTCTTGCATCTGTCACGCCACGCCACCATTCTTGAAAACAAGACCACACGATTCCGTTATTACCATTTCACCTCTGATCTATCTATCATTTCAACCTTCTACCAATATTAGCCACCACACAAGTGGATGTATGTTAATAGATTATTGTGCCCAATTATATAATTTACAGAGAGAAAAAAAGGCGATGAAAAAAATAATTAAAGTGAAAATATCTCGGAAATATCGATGTTACATTTTGCTTTTACTAACCCTATTTATAAATAAGTAGTGATGTGGTACATGTTCATGACTAATGCTGTGAATCTTCTTACACAACACTTGAATCTTTGCCTTCACATTTGTTGAATATTTGCTGGTTGGTAGTTGCTGTAGACGTTTCTACGAGTTAGTGCAATGTTTTATTGAACAATTCTTAGGAGAAATAGTGTGACAAACCGTTCTTTCATTTCATGCTTCCTTCAGACAAATAAGATGGGTTTTTGCGACTTTCTCTTCCGCGTACTACATTTTGGGAGTGAAAAGACATGATAGAATCGAATGTCTCTTTTTTGTCCCTGTCATTTACCCATGATTTATTTTTCGATCTTGTGCTAAAAAAACACCAACATGGCATAAGATAATCCATTTTCTATGGTCATTCTTCAACATAAAGCAAAAATAAAGAGAAGAGAGAAGTAATTTTCCACTTTGATTGAATTCTTAGAATTAATATTTAAGATGGATGTTAAAAACAGATTTAGATAAAGTTTAGCCTTAAATAACCTTTTTAAAAATAAAGAAATTTCTTAAAACGTAACCTTCTGTTGAACCGTAACACTATAGTGAAATGTTTGACATGCCACCAACACTGATTTGCAATAGCATGGTGGGGTCAATGTGAAGTGGATTCCACCTGTGTGAACTGTGTTCTGATAAAATAGTAGAACAACACGAATGAAGAAGATTTGCAGAGATAATGCGTGCCGTAGATCAATAATACTGTGTGTTTTCAGATAAGCGTTGACTCTGTGTCACTGTTACAAATCGTATTGTTTAAGATAATGATTTTTGTTTTCTTTCTCATCCTTCATAATCCACTATGCTTCTGAATATTAAAACTTATCTCAAAGTATAACACTCGCTACTTATTTGCCAATTCCAATACGGAAGATAATTAAAGCATGTTATTTATGGCACGACGAAATAATCCTTTGTTTGAATTTCTATATTTTATGGATAAGAAGTGCTTAAAGGTATTATTAATTAGTTTTTGCTTTAAAATTCAATTATTAAATGTCTCTTGTATGAGAGTATAAGATCTTTGAATATCACGTAGCAGCCTTTATACTCCGTGTTTCTAACAAAAAAACTATGTTCAATAGCTCGTCTTTTAAATTAATGATGGAAATCAGAATTCATCACTTATAACACGTTTTATTCTTGAATTGGAGACCACAATTTTATAAGGTTTTGCTTCACGACATTTTCATACTCACAACTACAAAATTGACCTAATTATGTATTTTGGCTTGGCTAATAAAGGCTTAATGTGATTGTTGAAAGCCATCGTAGTCCAATATTCAGTGTTCCCATTCACTACGTTTCGTTATTTGTTTTATAGTATTTTTTTTTCTTCGATTTTGATTTGAGAATCTTCCGAAATGAAAAATAGGGCACAATGTATGGGTAGAAGGAAAGTTTCAGTGTCATGCAGCTGGCTAGAGTTGATATGAATCATTTCTCCCTCTTTAGCCAACTCCAACATGCCTTTCAGCAATTTGCATAGTGATCAACAAATTTCATAAATAAGAGTAGCCATGACCCATGTGTCTACAATATCAAAACCCTATTTTAGTGGAGGAGGTTTGCCTTTGCCCGTAGAGGGTCCTAGTTTGGTTTATGTGCTAAGAATTGTTCAAACAAACAGCTATTTCAATTGGTCGAATTAATTTTTGGATGTTCAATTCAATCCAAATTTGAGAACTCCACACAAGACGGCCACTGAAAATCGACAAATTTTCACTAAACAAAAAAAAAAGGTCAAGAAAGTGATATAGACATATACGAATAGGGATATCTACATACGTAACATCCTTAATTAGGAAGGTTTCTTCTCCTTGCTGAGATTTTACTCTGCTAAGAAAAAGTTTTAGCCTCCTTGCGTGTAATGTTCTTGATTAATTAATTGCGTAAAATTGCAAGAAGAAAAAAATATAAAATCTAAGAAAAATATACCATGAATCAATCATAAACTCTCTTAAATGCTACCAAAAATTAGGTTTTGTGTAATTTTGAATAAAAATTACGGAAATATACAAGTTTTAAAAGATTTATCCATGTGAGTAAATTTAAATTATTTCCCCCATTTCGCACTATTAGTTTTGTTTAGGTTAATCCTGAACAATTTTATGTATTTTTTTTCCTTTCCATACCAGACTGCTTGGATTGTAAATGAGATATTGTGTTTACTCACTTTGAATTAACTTTTTTTTTTTTCATTTTTTAAGCAAAACATATAGAAGAAAGAGTAGGTTGACATTAGGCTGATTAGAACAAAATTATTTCCAACACACTTAAAAAAAATCACTTCCTACATTTTTTTTTCTTTCTTTTGAATTTTATTTCAGTACACAAAATTTCTTTTTTATGACATTGGTCCCTCAAAATAACATTTACCTCTTAAAAATAATTGTTCTAAATCCAATGTTATTCCTAAGAATGACAATAGCAAACTTATTCAATTTTAACATGGAACAAGTTTTATTTTAGGAGTATTGTTACTCGCAACGAGAAAAAAAACATAGCACTATAACAAACTTAAATACTATGCTCAATAAAAAGTTGAAAAAAATAAAATTGAATTTTGAAATTATATAAATCACATTAAAAATATTCATTATAGATTTTTGGCTGAATAAATATAGATAAAAAATTAAAGCACACAAGTAGAAAAGTCTAAGTTCCTTTATCTTTTTACTTCACAATTACTTACTCTGTTAATTTTTCTAAAATGGCGATTCATTTTTGGAGATACCACAAAAACTTTGTAACACTTTAATAAAATATTTTACAATAAAATTATTTTACATTTTTTATTTCTATATCATAATAAATTATATAAACTAATTAAGAATTATATGAAGGTTAAAGTACAAATGACAAAAAGTATTTGATATTATTTTAAACTTTAAAATTAACAATTAAATATAAACAAAAATATTTTAAAAATACAACAGTAGTTAAAAATAAAAAAGGAATGGAGGGATTAGTTTATTAGTCTCTTCGTACTTCTTTCCTATTTACCTGTCTCAATCTCTGGTAAATTTTCCTTTCTGATCTATCAATAGAAATAGTAATTTAGTATTGGTAAATTGAAAATACCAATCATATAGTTTCAGGTAAACTAAATTGGAGGTGAAGATTCACATCCAAATATAAGTTAATCTTTGAGTAACTTTATTTTATTTTTCTCATCCAGACCATAAATAGAAATTTCAAATGTTAGAAGGTGAAACCAAATCAGCACTAAATAAAAATGTAATATATAAATAAGTTTTATAAAATATTTTTTTATTCAACAACTTCTTTCCAATTATGACTAATAAACAACTTCAAACCAAACATCGTGGTGTTTGATAATTCAAAAGAACCATGCCAAAATACAAAAAAAAAAAAGAAAAAAAGAAAAAAAAAAGAGTTTTGATAGATAGTAATAAATCGATATTTCTTAAATTCCATTATGATGTTCAAGTTCCTTCAAATTACTAAAAGAATTTTTTTTCTAGAATAATTAATTTTTAACCTAATGTACAATTCAATCATTCCTAAAATTTGAAAAAGTTCAATCAATTTTTAGATTAAAAACAAAAGACTGTTGCTTAGCGTCAGTGAACCGGATCTGTGTATGAAGAAGATTGACACTTGGGAGTGAATAGATCTGAAACAGTGACATTTTAAGGAATAGAGGTATAAAACAGTGGTTTTGTAAGAAGTATGAAAGTGGTATTGGAATAAAAAAAAATGATTTTTTGAATGGCTCATCAATTATTTTGCAATTCACTTTTAAAAAATAAAAAAATATAAGATAGGTGTAAAATTTTATTATTTATGAAATTATGATGATAAAAGAATTATGGACAGGTAATTAAATAGTTTGAGTTATTTTTTTACATTTGAAAGAAGAAAAAAACTGAGAAGGGTAATTTGGTGACTTACAAGTGAGGGAGGGAGTGGAATAAGTGCCAGTAGCACGTGGAAGAAGGATAAGGAATTAGGAGGGGAAGCGTAAAAGACGTGTCAGTGGAATTAAAACGGTTCTATATAATTTTTTGTCGTCTTTTATCATTACAGGCAGTGCTGCCCATAGTTTTGTGAAACTCAAAGCCGTTGGATCTCAATTCCGAGGGCTCCTCTGCACTTTTGGTTAACTAACCCAACCCCATCACCACTTTTGGTTAACCGCTCCCCTACATTATCTTTCACTTTTGCTGTTCCATCCTTTCTCTTTTTTCAATTCACAATGTCCCCACTAACCCCCTTTCCTTTCTTTTGCTTTTTTATTCAAACTTACAACCATTCCAATATTTTAATAAATTTAAAGAAAATTTTACTTGTTTTAATTATCCTCATCTTTTTTTCAGCATTAATCTCAATTAACAGGTCTCTAGAAAAAAATATTTACTTCAACAAGAGGCTTTGACAGCTAACTGCAAAGAGACACGCAAGCGAATCAAAAGAAGAATGAGGGGCCACCAATACAATTCCACAAAGTAAATGCCCCAAACCGAAAATTTTAATATCTCCAATATTTGCCTCCGCCGAACACATTCATGCGTATCCATTGCTCTTCTTCAAAATTCTATATATACATCCCTCGAGTAAAGCTAGGTTTGCCAAACCGAAGAGCCGAACGCGGCCTTAGGGAGAAAAAAAAAAAAAAAAACTTTTTCCTACTCCTTCACTCTTCTTTTCCCTCTTTCCAAAGGAGAAAAAATGGCGGCAGCTTCTAGAAAATCCAGAAGTGCTGTAATAGGATCCCTCTCCTCTACGCCTAGATTCTACAATTCTCACTTTCGCTCTCACACTACCTCTCCCTCTTCTTCTTCTTCTTCATCCTCAGGCTTTGCCTCTTCCACTTCCAGCTTCTCTCGTTCAACCACCTTTTTTAACCGCTCTTCCTCTCCCACACGTGTCAACCTCTGCGGTTCCTCCGCTCCCTCCGTGCGGTTCTCCCTAGATCGCTCTGTCTCCCCGAACCGTTCCATCGCGGTCGCGCCGCGAACCGCCGCGTCCAGACAGGGAAGTATTAACCCGCACCAGCCGAAGCGGACATGCATGTGCTCGCCTACGACGCACCCTGGCTCCTTCCGCTGCAGCCTCCACAAGAAGAGCCACGCGCCGGCGCCGTACTCACCGAACCGGCTCAACGCGCGCAGATCCGCTATGACGAACTCGCTCGTGAGAATTCGCGGCGTTGAGGGAGATCTCGTCAAGCGAGCTCTAGCCGCGTTGATTCGACCTTCCTCGCACCAGCAGAGACGGCGCGGAGACTTTCACCCGAGGCCGAGCAGGCTCTCCGTTATGACAAAAGCAGAGGATCTTTGAACTGAACGAAGCTTTGGCTACCTTCGTTTTCCCCGCCACGGCGGACAGCAGCGACCGACGGATCCTTCCGAGCTGGCTTTGGATCTGACATATTTCAAAACCTAACGAAAATTGATTATGTGTTTTGTCTGTGTGCGTCGGTATCTGCGTGTATATAATACAAAACTTATATTAATCAGTTGCAGCCATTGATGGCCATTCATGGAGCTTCTGGACCTAATTTGATAGAAAACAATTTTGATCCAAAATTTGAAACAAACAACCAATCCTAAATTAAAATTCAATACTAGATCTAGTCTAAATTTTGGTTCATAACAAATCCTGTTTGCCTTTCAATTTTTTTGCTCTGTTCAGAATAGCTTTTCTGTTTTATTTCTTTTTTCTTTGTTAAATTTTTTATCACTATCATGTGACGTGAAGTTTGTCATCAACTTTTCCGTGGTATTCACTTGTCACTTCTTCGTCTTAGTCTTGTGTTTTTATCAACTTTTGTGTTTTTATCAACTTGATGTGTTCTTGAAACTGTTTCTTTTATTTTTATTTTGTTGAATTGTTAGTCTTGTGTTTTTATCAACTTGATGTGTTTTTGAAACTGTGTCTTTTATTTTTATTTTGTTGTATTGTTATGTATGTATTTGTTTTATTTTTATTTTGTTGTATTGTTTTATGTATGTATTTGCTTTGCTGGGTGTGAATACGTATTCTTGTATGTATTAATTATTTTCTGTTATGAATTAATTCATTTATTTATATTTATGTTTGGCGGTTTGATATTAAATAATTGTTTGTTTTGCAGGGAATATTGATTTGGGTGGCTAGTGGGGGAGGCAACATGGAACAAGATAACGCATAACGGGATTGGGTTGGGCCCAAAAAACAGGATAAAGTTATGTTGAAAGGGTTATGTGATTGTAAAACACATAATCTTTATCCTGAATAGAATGATTGACACACTGTATCTCATTTCATGCGAGTGGCTGGATGAAATTATGAATGGCACTGTGACCTTCGGCACAAGAATTGGAGTAGAAAATGACTTGACCCTCAAAAGAAGAAAAACATCATGGGATGAATATATCTCATGGTAAAAAGGAAAACATTACTTTGCAATTGGACTCTTTAAATAAAAAAGCAAAATCATGTGATTTTAAAGTGTTTAATAATGCTGCACTTCTTTAAAATTTAATGTTTTGAAGTTGAATACTATTTGAATTTTATTTTCAGATTAATTTTAAATAAATAAAAATTAAAAGTTTATAAATAGAAATTAAATATTTATTGTTTATTTAAAATTATTTCTTTTCAAAATATTTTCTATTTGGACTTTTTCTAAGGCAATATAAGATTGTACTAATTATTTTATTTTATTTCAGTAATTATAATTATATTTTTTTTCTCTTATTGTTTGTTTAGAAAGATATTGTTGGTATAAGGATTTGATTTTTCCAAACTTAACTACATTTGATTGGATATCTAAGGAAAACTTAGTCTATATTGAGATTAAAAGGTAGAAATAATTATAAACATATCACTGAATCTTCAGATGAAGAGATGCCTTAAGGTTATGAAACTTGTTTGAAACTTGTTTGTAGACATCCAATCCAACATGTTTATATGGTTCAAGCGGTAGGATTAGTCTTGGAACAAAGAGAGCACAAAATTAGTTTATAGGCAAGGAGATCAAGCGTTAGGATTAGTCTTGGAACAAAGAGAACACAAAATAAATTTAGTTTATACTCTTTTGGTAGATCTCACTCATTACTATATGTAAAATAAAATAAAATAAATGTATAAATTAATATATATATATATATATATATATATTATAATATTATACTGTACATTAAAAATATGATTAACAGTTTTGACATCTTATTGAAAAAGTTTTAATTGAGACTATTTATTGGGGTTACTGTTAAAGGATATGTGGATGCTATGAGTTGTGAGAAGTACATGATGATATATGTATGGGTTGCTATATACAATGTATGAGATGTTTTCATTACATCACTCCACATTACTTGGTTTGGTATTTGAAAATTAATTTATTTCAAATGACTCTAATTTATTTGTTCAAGACAAAAGTTATGATTTATTATATAAATTTTTTAAAAATAAGAACTTTATAATTCAATACTTTAAAATACAATTGAGATTACAACATTATTTTTACAAATATTAAATTAAAAAATATAAAATATGAATTCATATTTAAAATAATTTTTTATATAAAATTTGGTTCCGAATAAAGAATCATTCAACAAATAGGGATAGCATGATACACTAATTAAGAGTCCTAGCGGAGTATAGTGGTGTGTGAGAAACCATTTTTTTTTTTACTTCTATATAAAAAATTAATATATAAATAATTATTTTTTTTAAAATGTAGTATATTTTACAATTTTGATATCCTATAATTTGTGTACATTTATAAGAAATTTCTGTCACCTCAAAATACTTTCTAAAGATTTGTAACTGAAAGAGTAATACATATCCTGTAACTTTACACCCACAAAGTTCTTAATTCTTTTTAAAATATATACTCCACTAGTTTTTAAACAAAATTAAGGAAAAAAAGAAAAGAGAAATGGAAAAAACAATAGCTCACATCCTCTATAGTGGGAAATCCCATGCTCTAGAACAACAGTAAAATTACTACCCACCAATAATAAATGATAGTGTGATTGATAGAAATGATAATATTAAATGTTAAAATTACTGATCATAATTATCTATTAGATGCTGGTTTCATACTAATAAAAATACATTAGAAAGATTGTTACAAAATTTCATACATAGAAATATATTCTAAACTGTATACTAAAACTTTATTATTCTTCAGTATTGTTTAAATTAAATACATTTTCAATAACTTATTTATTGATATATAATTTCATTTTTATATAACTTATCATGATGTTTAGGATGGAGAGTTTTGGAATAAGAAATATATTAAAAAAATATTTTATATTGATTTTTTAAAGTAAAAATAGTATTATTATTACAATGTTATTGAAAAATAATTTATAAAACATTTTATAATAACAAAATCTAAATGCATCTCGGTATAATTTTAAATTGTTTAATTTTTGTATGTCAACAATCTAAAGCAAACAATCAGCTAGCTCATTTTACTTTTTTTTATGCATTTATTACAAACAATTAAACAAAATATTTGAAACCATACTTATTATAAAAAAAAATACAGAAAGATATTTATATTGTCATCCCTATATTAATCTCCGATATTCTTTAGTTTATTATATATTTTGTATCATTATTATATCTAAGAGGCTAAAAAAAAATAGTATATTTTTATACATAAATTTAACAAACAGTTAAATTATGAATATTACAAATAGGAGGTATTACAAGTAGGAAATTTTACTTTCTATTTGTAATACTTATCATTCAAAAATTATTTTTATTCATTATTATAATTTATTGAGTATACAAATACTCATACTCCTTTTTATTTTCATTTTCATTACCTTAAATACCATTTTATGCTAATAAAAAAAACGTAAACACTATTATTTAAACTTTGTCATCGTTTTTCTCTAAATTCTTTGCACTCGTTTCCTCTTTTCTTCATTTTTCTTTGTCAATGGTATAAAACTTTGCCTTCATCTTGTTTGATTACAATCTTATATTGAATTTGATCTTTTAACAACTTCTTTTTATCAAATTATTATTTGGCGATTAAAAAAAATACTTTCTATAACTAATTTAAATATTAATTTTCATAATATTGAAAGGAAATACTTTTCAAATTAGAGAGAAGTATTCCTTTTTAAGAAACTTTGCATTACATATTTGCTTGTCTATAAAAAAAAAAGAAAAAGAAAAATCAAAGTCAAGTTGAGAATTGAACTGAAATCATTATAGAAGTGAAATAATGCAAACACTAAAGAAAGTGAAATAGTTGGATATTAGTCATCAACAAACCTAGATAATGAATATATTTTAAAACAGTATTATCACAGAAGAAGGGTTGTGATTATTAATGGCTCAAAATTTGCAATTTAATAGTAGCTATGAGATTGTATACAACTGTGTACATAATATAGACAAAGAGTTTTAATTTAGTGCATAGTTGAAATACCACTTAAATTTCTAATAAAAGAATACCATCATGTTCATGTAATGATAACATTTTTTATTCTAAAAAAATATGACTCATTTCAAAATAAAAAAATATTACGAAGTTAATTAATACCTATTGAAGAGAAAAAATGAAATTAATATAAATTAAATTAATGTATATAAAATTAAAATTAAGAATGTAGATACCATATGAGAGAATTTATACTAATTGACTTATACGTAATTATTTTTCTTTTCTTTTTTTTTTATAGAATTGCTTACTGAAAGTTTTCTAAACATAATTATATATGAATTTGATAATTAAAAAAATGGATGATGTCATAGTGATTAATATATTGGAATTAAATAAAAATGATGAGTGCTGGTCTAAGTTTTTGAGAATATTGAAGAAGAAGCACTTGAATTGGAAGTTTGACTTAGGGAAAATAAGCCCTTGAGATACTGAAGGGACCCTTAATTGAAAAGAGAAATATTATCTTTAACTTTTAAAATTAAAATTATATATGTAGGTTTGAAACAAGTAAGTAGGAGTTGCAGAAATGGTAGAAAAAGCATATAACGGTGACGCAAATTTGGTGCAGGAGTCAGCAACGGCAATGTGAAGCTATTGATTCATATAAAACTAAATAAAGTGAGTGATCAAAATATCATTGCTCCAATCCCTTTCAAGTACAAATGCATTATTTGCGATGACTTTTTTCTTTTATTTCTTCAATAATATGTTATTTTCTCTCAATTAAATGATTTTATTTTACTCATCTCTTACCATTTTGATGATTTTTTTCATTTATTTACTTTCCTATTTTGCATAATTTTATGTCACTTGTATTCTCATTTTCATAAGGTTTCTACTTATTTCTCTTTCTCGTTTGCATACTTTTTGCTCATTTTTTTTCTTCTTTACATGTGATCATTTGTAAAAAAAAAGTTTTAATTGTGTTTCCACATGTAAGTACAGATAGTACGTGTATTTATTTACTGTTTACTGTTATTTGTACAAATATTTTGTAATTAATTACCTAACATGTATTAAGGTTTGTTTGTGAAGCCTAATGATGATTAAAGTGTGCATAATAATGGAAACTAAATTTTTTTATCTTTTTTCTGTAATTATTCACTTCCGGTTATTTTTTTAAGTAATTTTTTCTTCATTATAGAAAATAAAATAATTTAAAAAATGACCATACACATCCATCATCTTAATTTAAGAAGAAAAGAAAATATATATTATACTAGTACTATTTTGTTTGTATGGTAGTTTTGTATTTTATAGATGACTCTATTATGTAAAGAAGTGTGTTTAAGGCATCTGTGTTTAGAACTAAAATGTAAGTATCTTTAACATTAATTTACCGTATTGTGAGAGATCTTTCTCATAAATTCGAGCTCCACTAGTCATTTCGGTGTGTAGATACAGACATTTTATTTATTTTTATTTATTTCTAAATTTGAAAATAATTGTTTGTAAGGGACTTGAAGTATACAGACATTTTATTTATTTTTATTTATTTCTAAATTTGAAAATAATTGTTTGTAAGGGACTTGAAGTATGAGTTAAATTTAGTTTCCCTAATACAACTTTTTATAATATTTTATGAAATTAAAATTTACAACATTTGAAGAAAAAGTATCACAAATTACTAAATTTTTTAATAGTGTTTATTTTAATTCAAATTAATTAAACTTAGTTGGATAAAATTTAATAATTCATCCAGATTAAACTATATAAAAATGAGTCACGTCTTAATACTTTTAAGACAATGATAATACCAATGACACCTGACAACAAAATTTAAAAATATTGAAAATTTTAAACAATGGTGATGGAATAATAAGCATTATGTAATATTTTTAAACAATCTATTTCAAACTTAGAAAAGAAATTAATGATGAAATATTTACCTACCAAATTATATGTTTGAGCTGAAAAATAAATAAATTCATATATTTAAAATAAATTCATGTATAAATTTGAGCTGAAATAAATAGAATCGCATTTTTTTTGCATTCTTCATTGAATGCGTAATAAAAATGTAGTTCAGATAATTAAATTACTTTAATATTTGAAAAAAAAGTTTATTTAAATGTATAATATAGTTAATTAAATTACAAAATAAAATAAAATAGTGCACGTAGTTCGGTTTAATTTTTTCTGATCTATTATACACTTTATTTTTAGCAAACTATTTTTCTACAGAGTTCAGTTTTTGTATAATTTAATTCAGTTCATCTCATTAATTTCTATTAAACAACTTAGGCATATTTTTGTATTCATTACTTTTTAATTTCTTATTTTTTATCTTTTACCAACATTTATTTGTTAAGAAAAGGTTATACATTTATTATTGAAGTTATGCTTAGTCATGTTTTAGTTCAGCAAAAATTAAGTATAATTAGTAACTGGTTTTACCAAAGAAAAAAAGCATATTTATTCAAGTATTAATTTTCAGTTTAACTTTAGTTTAATAAAAGATATAATTTAATAACTGTAATATTCAATAGTTATAACAGTTTGTTTTATCTTTTCAATCTAGATATGGTTGACTAAACTTATAAACAGTTTACTTTAATTCACTACCACCCATAATTAATTTAGTTAGTCTTGCAGAATTATTTTAAATTTTTTGTTTACTTCTCTTTAGTTTTTTCTTTTAAACAATGAACAACAAATATTGGGACCACAATCATACTTTTAAATTAAAAATAACTATTAAGATTTTCACTATCTCCGAAGGAGGCAAACTAATATTCTTTATTAAAGTCGTTAATTTTCCACTGACAAAACATATTTACTAAATCACATAATTTATATCAATTAATTAAAATTTGAAAAAATTTGTAATGAAAACAATTTTAAATAGCTTTTATTTTTAAATCATAAGTTAAGTGTTCTAAATGTCAAATCAAATACTCACCATGGATTTACAAAACGGTTTTGAAAGTTGATGGTTTTCAAAAGAAAACAAGAAGGAGGGTCCCCAGTCTGATTCATTGAACTGGGCATGCATGACATAATAAAAGTTGCAGGGGGAAGAAGATGATCTGGGACAAACAAAAGTGGATAAGCTGATAAGGTTGAGCCTCTCGAATACGACGTGTCTTAAAGACAACGCTTTTGTTCCTTATATGGAAACGTATCATTTCTTCTATTTCTCTTTCAGTTTCTACATCCATCTATCATCTACATGTCCTCAACTTTCAAATACTGCTCAACCCCAGAAAATTCTAGCAAGATGAAAGCATAACTTCTAATTTTTTATATTATTCCATTTATGAGAAAGAAATGGTTATTTTCTCTAATGTTAGATATAAAATCCTTAATTTTTTATATACGAACACATATCATTTATATTGAGTCCAAATGCATATTAAATAAAAATAAAATTATTAAGTAATATATAAGAAAAAATTTATAAATTTAATGTTTTAAAGTTTTTGGTAAAGGTAGTGATATTTTTTATGCGGGTTTTGATTCTGTTTTTATTATTTGAGATTTTTCTGGTGTTTTTTATTGATTTTTTCAATAAGGAGTATCAGAATCGATGATTTGCGACTTGGACGAGTATAATTTGATTCATGTATCGAAAAATTTTATGATAGAGGTTTGTTTGAAGGAGAGTGTATCAATATGAAAGAGACACTCACTTGAGAGAGAGATTGTTAGATATCCAAATATGAATTTAAGTTTAACATTAAGTAAAAATAAAATTATTTAATAATATATAAGAAATAAGACTTATAAATATAATGCTTTAAGATTTTGAACTAAAGATAATATAATTCTGTTATATTAATTTTAGCTCAACTCTCATTTGAGATTTCTCCAATGTTTTCCAGGAGTTTCCCAACAAGGAGAAATTAATATTGGATTATTTCTTCAAAAATTATAGATATTCACAAAAAAAAATAACAGGTTTAAAGTTTTTTAATCACCTTTTGCTTCAATCATGTAAAACAAATAAGCTGTATAATATACCATTTTTACGAAATTATTTCACACCGTGTGAAGGCAATCTGATGAGGATGGTTTTGGAACAATTGAGAGTACGTGAAATGCTTCATCATCTGCAGATGATTTGCTTCGACACCAACCTAATTAACAAACTATTTGTCGTACTATGCTTAGAATGGAACCCTAAAACTCAATTTCCTATTAGGCAGTGTCGTGGAATTTCAGTATACATGGTGGTGTTTGTTTTTCTGGATTTGAAAATGGAACACGTTTGGTGGGGAAAGTTTACAAACGGAAGGTGGAGTGGGTCCCTCTCCAATGTATATGTTTTGGGATTTCATGGGTCACTCTGTGACAAGGCCATGTGCAGATATGAGTGAGTTTGGAAATTATGTAAAGATGGTGTTTCTATCTTCTTATTAGGTCTCTCTCATTCTTATTTATTTTTTCATCCAAATAGTTGGAGATACTATTTTTTTAAATAATTTATTTTATATACGTTGTATTTAAAATTTTGAGTCTTATATGTAAAAAATGTAATTGGAAGTATTAATTAAACGTTTCTCACAGAAATATCAATAGATAATTCGCAATAATGACATTATTTTTTTTCCGGAAAATCATAATAGTACAAGTTAGCGGGTAATGAAAGCCGTCCTTTTATCCATTAATTCGTGGGTCCAAGGTTTTTCTGTTGTGCTTTTTTTAGGATGTGTTCTCTGACTTATAATTATAAATTACTTTTGTGATAATTAAGAATAATAGTTAAATTTATTTAATTATTTTTTATATAATCAAATACAGTGGTTTAAATTGTAAATTGATTGTTAACAACTATACTTCTTAATATTTCAATGCATACTCAAAGATATATATATATATATATATATATATATATATATATATATATATATATATATATATATATATATATATATATAATTTTATTTATTTATCTCTAACATATCAACCATCACATACTCTACACTTCTAAACTACAAATAATTGAACCATATACTTAGATGTACTGTGTTTATAACCTTAAACTCCTCTTAACATTTATAAAAACCCAACCAAGTTTTCGTTAAGTTTCCAAAATTATTAATCCATATTTCAATAATATCTTCCTGTAACAAACTAGAGGATAATAAAATGAAATATTCTTAATAAGGATTGAATTATTTATTTAGAGATGACAATAGACGATTATGAGTGTGAGTTTAACTATTTCATCTTCATTTTCAAAATAAAAATTCATTTTTATTCTTATTCATTTACTTAAAGGGTATGAAAATTTTGTTGCATTCACATTCTTATTGGAGAATCCGTACCCGTTTCTTGTTATGAATATTAATTAAATAACTCTCTTTACAAAAAAGATACACATTTTTTTTCAAGTATGAAGAAAAAATTATAATCATATAAATATTAAATCAAGAATACCAAATAACAATTTGATAAAACTCAAATAATTATGTAAATTAGTAAAAATGATTAAATGTGTTCATAAAAATAAGTTACGAAATTAAAAAAAGGTTACTATGTAATCTTCAGGTTATCTAATAAACTAAATATATTTTTAATAATTTAAAATAGAAAAAGATATGAAAACGAAAACAAGTATTGAAATGAGTACGGGAATGGTGACAGAAAATATATATATAGTCATCCCCAACATCATACTTAATTTAAGAAATTAAATATTACCTAAACTCACACCAGTTTATAATAAATATTAAAAATTTCCATTAAAATCAAAATATAAAAAAAGTCAGACAATACTTACAATAATGAATTCATTTATTATCCTACTAGTTATCAAAACTCAACTATGATCAATCAAAATAGGTTTACAGTATGACAAAACAACAACAATCCAAAATTTATACGACTTATATAAAAATCTAAATATAATTAAAAAATAACGTCTATCCTTCATGTACAATTCTAAATGTAAATAAAAATAATATCTATCCTTCGTTTATATATTTAAAAATTATCTTTAAAAAAAAACTCTAATAGTCACAAAATAATCTTAAGCTTTTCAAATATAAATCCGCATTGATAAATTTAGCTATACTTAAATTCAAATGTTAGTGTAGACATGATTTCAATAATCAGAATTATAATAATCTCGTTAAAAAAAATTCTAAATTGATAAATTTATCAACCAACACCAAAATAATAATATATAAGTTTCAAATATTTTTTATAATTAATATTATAAAATAGTTTTAAATCATTGTTAATTTATTTGTTATTAATTAAAATTATTTAATTATTTAAAATTAATTTTTAATGTATTAACTGCATAAGAAATAGTGTTATCAAAATAAATAAATAGTATAATTAAATAATTTTTTATGCTTTAAATATTAACAATTTTGGATTCTTTATTAAATCTTTTAATGTATTGAAACTGTTATTTGTTTTAGATACTTTTGTGAACTTCTAAAAATATTGTCCAACATCACTAATATACTAATTTTTACAACAATAAGGCAAAACGCATTTCATTCTAAATTAGAATGATGACTAAATAAAATTGGTCGTTGGGCGCCGGAATCTTATACCAACTTTTTCATCCGTAAAAACCTATCTTGAAATGAACATTCTAAAACGAAAAAAATATTCAAAATTTACATAGTAATTATAAATTTGGCCCAATCAGTGTTCAGAAATTAAGTCCTTTGTTATCTTATGGGTTGGGTAGACTTTTACTTCCTGCACTCCCATAATTCCTAGACGCACTCCCATGATTTTCATTGTGACCACTGAATTACTCATTCTATAAACTTTTCACAATATTTTTTCTGGAATTTTCAGCATGAAATTTCCAGCACAAGATTTCTGAAACAATATTTATATAATATAATTTTCGGAAAGAGATTAATGTATAAAATACATTAAAGAACAAGATTTTTAGAACAGAAGAAGTTTTGTGCAATGTATATAATATCTTCTAAGCTACGTTTTTTCAAATGAGTTTTCCTATATGAGAGTTCTCTCTCTCCTCCTTCCTTTGCAGCATTTTCCTCTCTTTCTTCTAGTTCTTCTACAACGGTGATGATTAAAGTATATTTCAAGCTGTATAATTTAAAATATAATTTTTATATTCTGTATGGTATAATTTGAAATATAATTTCTATATTCAGTTATATAATCTGAAATATATATTTTTGTATTTTAAATTATATAATTTGGAATATAATTTTTAAATTTTAAATTATATAATCCGAAATAAAAAAAGTTAAGATGTGTAGGATTAATTTAATATTTTTATTTAAAGATATAATCATTTTGTTTAGTCTGCAAAGAGAAACTACAGAGGTACAGAAAGAATGTGTTTAAATCTTATCAGACTTTTGGGTTCAAAAAGTATTCATTAGAGGTACAGGAAGAATGTGTCTAAATCTTATCAAACTTTCGGATTCAAAAGTATCCATCAGCCCAAGATTGTATTTGGACCAGACTTTTAAAGCATAAAGATGGGTTACTATTACTTCCTACACCTCCATGATTTCTCTTGCACCTCTATATAGTAGGAAAATTATCGTTTTATGCCTAATGAAAAATAAATAAACTTTCCTACCCTCTCTTCATTCAAGGCTATTATGAAATGAGTAGTCTAGAATACAAAAATTATATTTTAAATTGTATAATTTAAAATACTAAAATTATATTTTGGATTATATAATCCGAAATATAAAAATTTAAAATATAATTTTGACATTCTAAAATATATAATGATAATACAATTATATTATAGATTATAAAATTCGAAATATGAAAATTATATTTTGAATTATATAATTCAAAATATAAAAATTACATCTTAGACACTATAATTTAAAATATAATTTTTTATTCTAAATTGTGTATTGTAAAATATAAGTAATTACAAATTTTGAAGGGTATTTTGGGTAGTTTTGAAAATATGGGAGTGCAGGAGAAAGAAAGTAAAAGAAAAAACTCCAGTTAAAAATGAATAATTTGTTTAAACATAAAGAAAAATCAGTTTTTAGGATATCAGTGAAAAATTGTTTAAAACAATATTACTTTGAATTGATTTTTTTTATGGTGAGTTTGGTAGAGTGAAAAAAGAGAAAAATAAAATAAATGCTAATAATTTTCTTTGTTTATCCATAAAAGTTAAATATAGATAATAAATTTTACCATAACTTACTCATTTCTCTATTGAACTGTACTCCCTTGATAAGTGAGAGGGTTGGAAGAGTAAAAGTGGACAAAGAAAAAGAGAATACATCACAAAGGATAACTTTTCCATGTAAAAAACAAACTGTTGACGTTAACAGAAATATTTTTCTTAAAAATAATATTGATTATAATAATAATAATAATAATAATAATAATAATAAATCACTAACAAATATAATTTATTTTTTCACTAAGCGAAAAATTATGCCGTGGCCTTCGGCCAAAGAATTCGTGGTCCCCGAGGCGGTGATTTCCAGTGCAGGTCTGAACGAGAACCAGCTGCATGTAAATTTTGGACATTCTTTGGATGAAAAAGACTGAAATCTACTCACAATAAACACAAATGACTTAAAATTTCATATAATTTAATATACAAATAATTTTAAATAAAATAATTAATATTAATGGTAAAATATATTTCTATATTGTTAAATCTAGCCTAATTCAGTACTAAACAAGTTCGTTAGGTATCCATAAGTCCTACATTAAGCAGGAATGAGAAAGTTGAGCAATATATAAGAAAGAAGACCCACAAACCCAATGCCGTTTTGTGTTGAAGGTGGTGTCATTCCCTTATATGTTGACTCTAGTTTCATTCTTGTAAGATCCTCCCAGTTATGCCCCCTCGGATTTTCCAACAAGTGGTATCAGAGCCGAAGGTTCGTGGCGGTGACCGGCTCATACGAGTGCAATTTGATCCCTGTATCGAAAGTCTTCCTGACGACAAGCGTGTCCCGTCTAAGTGTGTAAACGGCGGTACAAGTGAGGATCGTGTGTCCCGTTTAAGTGTGTAAACGGCGGTACAAGTGAGGATCGTTTGTGATTAAGGTAACTCGTATTTGAAAAATGCTTCCGCTCGAGGGGGAGTGTATCCCTGTATCGAAAGTCTTCCTGACGGCAAGCGTATCCCGTTTAAGTGTGTAAACGGCGGTACAAGTGGATCGTTTGTGATTAAGGTACTCGTATTTGAAAAATGCTTCCGCTCGAGGGAGAATGTGTACCAATGTGGAAGAGACTCTCACTTGAGGGGGAGATTTGTTAGGTATCCAAGTGTAAGTCTAAGTCCCACATTGAGTAGAAATGAGAAAGTTGAGCAATATATAAGAAAGAATACCCACAAATCCAATGTCTTAAGGTTTTGGGTTGAAGATAATGTCATTCCCTTATATGTTAGCTCTAATTTCATTCTTGTGAGATCTCCCCAGTTATGCCTCCTCGAATTTTTCAAGAAAGTTCTATTTGGGCATTTCATAATCCTGAAAGTTCTATTTGGGCATTTCATAATCCTACTGAAAAATGTTATATAGTATAATGAATGAGACAACATGTAAAGGAAAGGAAAGGTGATTTTGGGAATTATTATTGAACTACAGCTCTGTATTTGTAAACTATGATACAATGATTTATTTTATATTTGAAAAAAGATAATATCTTTTTGGTAGTTTTTTCTTTTGTCATGATTGTTAATAAAAGTCAAGATTCATTTTAAAGGCATGCTGAAGTCTTTTTCTTTCCAACTAGTTTTCTCTGGTGATGAGAGGTGTATATATGTCACAATTTTAAATAATTACTTAAAGAAAATGATTAATGCATGCACAACTTAAGTTATGTATGCTACAGTTCCATTGTATTTGATGTATGTACGTCATAAACATTTATTGTTTTGTTGGAATTTCATTGTATTTGAACATATTTATGTATAAAACTTAACAATTTACAAAAACTTTGATAATTAAAAAGAAAACACCATACAAGTTATCTGATATGTGTCTGAATTATATGTCTTAATTATAAACAATTGAGTGTTAACTACATGTGAACTAATTTTATTTGGAATAAGAAGTGTAGCAAAATTAGTATAACTTTTTTTGAAATATTTTTTTTCTTAACCATGTGAAATGATTAATTTAAGTTTTTATTTCAATTTCAAACAATCATTAACAAGTTACTTTAGTACTTTAATGTTTGAATCTTAATATATTTAATCTAACATTAAATGAAATCATGAAAAAAGAACACAATTTTAGTTTACTAGATGAAATTGTGTAACTAAGAGTTGAATTAATGAGTTAATTAAAATTGTAAGAATGCTGCACTATTTTATGAGGGTTAATATACTCCAACTAGTGTGGACAGTTACAAAGTCATTTTATTTATTGATAAATATGTAATTGATAAATATGTAATGATTGAAATTAATTCTGATTAAGTAATTGAATAATTGTGAAGTTAATTTTAATAGAAGAGTGGTTAATATTGTGAAAAAAAGTTAAAAAATTTATTTTAAAAAATTATATAATATTTTCAAAATTTTCTTTCTAAATTTATTGCTAAATTTCAATTTTATTTTAAATTTCAAATATCTAACTTATACTTAATTTTTCTAAATATATTTTATTATTAAATTTTATTTTTATTTTTCTTTTCAATATCAAATTTACTCTTAATTTAATTCAATATATAAATCTCACTGACATCATCTTTATTTCAACCATTACATATTTATTAATAAATAAAAAAACTTTGTAACTTTCTTTACATTTAACCACAATAAAATTGTGCAGTATTGTGACCATTTTAATTAAGTGTAGTTATACTTTGACAACCACAGGTGGCACACACCCACTTTACAACCTTATGTGACACTGATGTGGCCAAGATAAATGACAAGTAAAGTGTAAAGAGAGTCATTTTTAGAGTTTACATGTTAGGTTTTTTATCTAAAATGTTGCCTATCATATTCCATCAAAGATTGAGAAGCAGTGAGTTTGAATCTCAGATCTCTTGAATCTTGCTACTGCTGTTGTCGCGGCTGTAGTCGTATCCGCTGTTGTCACCGAAGTTGCTGTCATCTGTCGATTCTCGACCACTGTTGCTCGTCACCGTTTTTTCTCTCACCACCGTCGATGGTCTCCCACCGTCGATGGTCTCCCACCGTCACTCGCCACCACAACTACTCTCACCAGAAATCTCCCTTATGCAAATGGGTGTACTGGACTCTTATCACATTTTAACTCTTAAATTTATATACTTAAAATCTAATTATGTCATTTCATAACAAAATACCCTAAATGTCCTTCGAAAAGAAAAGTCTAGTTTTATCCTTATCCTCCTTATCCACCACGTGTACAATTAAACAATGTCAACAGTTGGCATCTGGTTGTATGTCAGCTGTGGTTGTCAAAGCAAAGTTTTCCTTTAAATAACTCATTAATTCAAATCTTGACCACATCATTTCATCTACTAAACTAAAATCGTGTTATCTTTTCATGATTTTATTTATTTCTTCACATTGATATGGTGTCTGGCAGGCACAATTTACCAATATCCAGAAATAAATAAAAAAAATACACCATTTTGAAAATTTCAGATAAAAATTACACCAATTTGAGAAATTTACAGTTTTATAATATTGGTTTAAGATTCTTTTTACATTCAAGGAAAATATTTAATTATTTAATTTTTAATTCAATTTTAAATAAGTTACGTCTTATACACTTATTTATTTTAATGCACGTATATGAGCTATTACATTTTTTTCTTTTTATTGTCATAATTATTTCTTATATCTTCGTATTAATTAAATTAAAAGTGTAATTGAAATAATTATTTTAAATTTTTCAAATGATCAACAAAAAGAATATTTTTTATTAAAAATCCACAATTAAAAGAGAAGTGAATGATATATTAATTATTATGAGCCAATTAAAATCATGTAAGGTGTTATGGTGTCTATTAATAAATTTTTCTTTTTTGATAAATACTCAAAGATAGTATTTGAAACACTTTATTTGTGTAATTAACCTTTAAAATAAAATCTTATTATAATTGAGTTAAAAATAGTATGAAAATAAAAGTTGATGATCTTAAATACAGCCCAAATGCAAGGGTCAATTCCTTGCACTGGAAATATCAAAAGGGTGACTGAAGCACCTGACTTATTTCATTGAAATGTCTTATTATTTTGTGTCATACTTATCAATTTTCTGTGGATTCAGTCTGTTAATTCCAAATTCAACACCACTGCTTCAGATTTAGATTCTGCCATCCTTTTCTTATTTTGTTTGCGGTTTTCAACTTCACCCACCTTCAAATTTTCAAAATTTCAAAATTGACGACATAAGTATTTTCTTTCGCTTTTCAATATCAAACCCAGTACATGTTCCATATTTCTAGCAACACGGATCTGGTTTATATAAAATGATATTTAAAAAATAATATCTTACAATGACAAACTTTAAACTTGACTCAGTCTTTTTAAAGTGAAGTTACCCTAATTTAATTATTATAAAATGACTCGTACTTGTATATAGATTAAATATTTAGAAGTGATAAGTTACATGAAGGTGACTCAGTCTTTTTCAAAGTGTTTAATATATACATTTTCCGTTAAATGTGAACATAGATTTTGTTGTTGTGTAAAATGAAAGTACATGATCATTTTAATTTAAATATTTTATTTTATTTTATTTCTAACAAGTGTAGATACTTAGTTTTTTTTTTTTTTAACAAAATAACTTTTATCTTACAAGATTTTTTATTTCTATTTTAATATATCTGTTGGTTTATATATTAAATGGACAATTAAATGGCCATAACAATGATGTAACCACTCTAATGATAATAATTAAAATCGAAATACAAAATTTATGGGAAATCATTTTATTTAGAATAAAAACGAAATTAGCAAACACATTAATCCAAAAACTTATTTTAAAAAAATGACATGATGATGAGGTTAGGTGTCCAAGTGATCCCTTAATAAATAAATCATTACTTAAAAAGATATTTATTTTATAAAAGAGAGTAACTAAAAACATTAATGTTTTTACAGAAAACTAAAAAAAAATTATTTAGTACCAAAGACAAAATCCATAAATTTATTATAAATAAAAAACTATTTAAGTTTAGTCTTTTTGTTCGTACTATCAGCTTCTCAGTTTGTTTATTTAATTTTTTGGTATAAATTGCAAACTTTAATAAATATTTTAGAGATCATGAAAAATATTACAGAATTTTTTATATTGATTAGCTTTTTCGTGGTCTATATTTTTACTTTAATTCCATGATAAATAATTAAAATATAATAAAGCCTTTGTGATTATACTATTAATGCAGTGTGATTCATATAAAATATTAGTATCTATTAATCAAGAAAAATAACTATCTATTAATCAAAATGTAAAACTAAAAACCAAAGGAAAAAAAGTTGCCTTTATTTTTGAGAAAACTGATTTCTTATTAAACCAATGACCCATCTTATGTTGATGAATAAACGTGGTTTTCAACCTCCCAAAACACGATTGATCCACACCACCTTGAAGAACAACCCATCTCATACGAACACGAAGCATCCTAAAATCACTTTACACATCACTTGGGACATGTTATTCGTGCCAAAAAAACAAATAAACCGAACTAAGCATGGGAAAAACACCTTCCAAGGAAGGTGCATCTCAGTAACACCACAACCACGTTAAGACTTTTGTACCCACGCCAGTTAATTAGTACAAACACGTTCTCTTCACGGAATTTAAGGAAATTTTAATGTCTAAAATGGACAAGAATTGTAAGACACAGCCACTACATGGATCCTAAACCTAACGTGTTGAGGGAATAATATAAATCATGATTTCTGCCAAAAAGTAAATTTATCACAAACTTTTACTCCAAACAAATTGTATAATATTTTTTTTTTTTTACCTTTGTAGTGAAGTTTTTGGTCCGCTTTTCCAAGTAGGCCACTGTGAGCACCACAGATTTATTTCCTTCTAACTCTGATTTATTCTGACCATTTGCTTTCTTTTGGTTCTCCATTCTGTGAAGGAAAAGGTCTTTGGTGTTTTGTGTTGTGTGTGTGGTAGTGTTGAGCAGAAGTGAGGGAAATGTTGCGAGTGAAGGGAGGGAAAAGACCACCTTGGGTGGGACTTGGAGCTGCTGTGTGGGTTCAGATTTGTTCAGGAAATGGCTACACTTTCCCTCTCTACTCTCATTCCTTGAAATCCGTTTTGGGTTTCAACCAGAGCCAGATTACCCTGCTTGGTGTTGCCAATGATATTGGTGAGAATGTTGGCATTCTTCCTGGTCTCGCCTGCAACAAGTTCCCCCCTTGGCTCATTCTTCTCATTGGGGGTCTCTTATCATTCCTTGGTTTTGGTTTTCTCTGGCTTGCTATTTCTAAAACACTCGATTCCGTTCCTTTCATCTTGGTAACTTCATCTTCATATCACTAATATTCTGTCTTATAAAGTCAGTTTTGTTTTATTGCCTTATTGGTTTTTGGGTATTTGATATCTTGATCTGAGAAATGAAAGGAATTATGCAGGATAAAGAAATGAGAATAACCATTTTCTAGTTTGTTTGAAATTGAGATTCCATGTTTGTTTTCTTTATTCCTTTATCTACAATTTTTCTTTCATTGTATTATTATTATTTAATAATAGTTCATTATCACCTGTTTTTATCTATGGCGTTGCAGCTATGGCTTGCACTTGCTGTAGCTACCAACAGCTGTGCATGGTTATCTACTGCTATTCTAGTCACCAACATGAGAAATTTCCCTGCCAGTAGAGGCACAGTTGCAGGAGTCCTGAAAGGTTATTCGGGTCTCAGTGCTGCAGTTTTTACAGAAATTTACAGGTTGGGTTTTAATAATTCTTCATCCAAGTTCCTGTTGTTCCTTGCCATTGGTATTCCTGCTGTATGCTTCAGTACCATGGTTCTTGTTCGGCCTTGCACTCCGGCTTCTGGTGAAGATTCTTCTGAAAACAGACATTTTCTGTTCGTCCAAGGTGCTAGTGCAGCCTTGGGTTTGTACTTACTTGCAACAACAATACTTGACAACTTTGTCCCTACAAGTGATACGGTGTCATATGTTATATTAGCTGTCATGATTCTCCTTCTCTTGGCTCCCCTTGCTATCCCTATAAAGATGACAGTGTGTCCCAGAAAAACATCTGTGTCAGAAACACCAGAGCAACATGTTGGATCTTCTGATTTTCTGGTTCAAGATGGCAAGGTGGACAACACAGAGCCCTTGCTGTCATCTTCATCAACCAGTGGCCTTGGAAGTTTTAATGACGTGGATGGTTCAGCTGAGGTGGCCATGCTTCTTGCTGAGGGTGAGGGGGCAGTGAGGAAGAAGAGAAGGCCCAAGAGAGGGGAAGATTTTAAGTTTACTGAGGCTCTCGTAAAGGCAGATTTCTGGCTACTGTTTTTTGTTTACTTTGTTGGTGTTGGAACCGGGGTTACTGTTCTGAATAATTTGGCTCAAATAGGCATTGCACAAGGTATGGAAGATACCACAATTTTGCTGTCACTATTCAGCTTTTTCAATTTTGTGGGTCGGCTGGGTGGAGGAGTTGTTTCAGAACATTTTGTCAGGTAAGTAATTATTCTCGATTAAGTTAAGATTTTACTCAAGCAACCATATCAGTTAAGAGATCATTGTAATAATTCAGATAATTAGATGCCGTGCTACTTTTGACTACTAAGTGATATCTGCATTTTTGCCCACCACAAGTTGGTAGCAATTGTGTTGAAGTGTATGTTTATTTTTAGAGGCTAGAGTAGACTTTTCCAATTTGTGAAAGTTAAAGTAGGTAGTGATTGTGTTGAGTGAAGTAGATGTTTACTTTTAGAATTTAAAAGTTATATATCAGTCATTCATAAAATGTTTTAGTATATACTTTTTAAGACAATTATTGTAAAACTAATCTTTCTATCATCTAAAAGTGAATGACGATGATGAATAAAGTATGATTATTTTGACAATTTTCAGGACAAAAACGATTCCAAGGACGATTTGGATGACATGCACGCAGATAATTATGATGTTCTTGTACCTTCTCTTTGCCTATGCTATCAAGGGAACCCTTTATCCTGCAATTGCAGTTCTTGGTATCTGCTATGGCGTGCAATTTTCCATAGTGATTCCCACAGTTTCTGAGCTTTTTGGTTTAAAACACTTTGGTTTGTTGAGTAACTTCATGGGTTTGGGGAACCCACTTGGTGCATTACTTTTCTCGGCTCTTCTAGCAGGACACATATATGATAATGAGGCAGCAAAACAACATGGAGAAGGTCTCAATGCTTCGGGTGTTGCATGTATGGGTCCAAGTTGTTTTCAGCTAACCTTTTTTACTCTGGCTGGTGTGTGTGTTGCGGGTACCCTCTGCAGTACTATCTTGACTATAAGAATTAAGCCCGTTTACCAAATGCTTTATTCCGGGGGTTCCTTCAAGCTACCTCAAACTTCAGGCCACTAAAAAGTACTCAAGTTGAATAACAAATAAAGCACACCACAGTTTATTTTGTAGACAAACCTGTGTACCTGCTTTTTCCTGGTCTGCCATTACATGCTCAACATGGCAAAAAATGTTGGCTTCAAACGTGTGACCATGTTGGGATATGATGCTGACCACTGAGAATTGATAAAGGTAAAGGATGTGTGATACGTGATCTGTATACACATGGTTGGAACAGCAATTTATTTCAATATATGTGATGATAGTTATACAAGGAATGAGCTTAATATGTGTTAGTTATTATTAAATGTCATTGCAGTTTTTAGTTGTAGTTTGGTGCCGCCTGAAAGTGATATTTGGACTTTAGCCTTAATTCCTCTGAATGAGGACAGCTACCAGGAAAAGATATTAATTGCATTCCGGAAAAGCATTGCCTGATCTCAATTGTGTGTTTGTGACAATAAAATTTTTCCTATTTATATATTTACCCAAAGGCAAAAGCCATAACATAAATAAACATAAACGTTGGCCATCCACATCTAGGACTGTTACCTTGTAGTATGAAATGATTACCTCGGATAAGAAAAAATAATAATGTATTAAAAGAAAGCTTGCGGCAAAACATGAGGCTTCATATGATAATTGGTAGTTGCTAAGTTGCTATCATGATATACCTATGAACGAAAAAGAATAATAATGTAAGATGCACTCACCATCGCCAAAAAAAAAGGAATGGTAAAAACAAAATCAGGTTGGTTTCAGATCTTGAAACAGTGAAGGCCAGAGTGTGTGATCATCATCATAATCAAAATCAGCCTTGGGCTTGTTATAGGGACTGTAAGCCATTGGGCTTTCAAGGTCAGCCCTTGTGAAATCCGAAGGCCTGGGCAGTCTTGGGCTTTTGTTCTCAGCAGGCATGGGCCTTGGATCCAGAGGCCCTGAGAGTCTTGGACTCCTTGTTGTGGCTACAAATCTTGCATCAAAAGGCTTAGGTATTAAAGGGCTTCTATTAGAGTTCATCATCATTCTCTCATGCATTCTCCCATCAAGTGGTCCAGATAGCTTCAAGGCCCTGTTGTGGAGCATTTTGTCATGCATGATTCTGCTACCATCCAACGGTCCTGAAAGTGCTATGGTTCTGCTTCTGTACATGGGGGGCACAGGCAGAGGCTTCTCTTCCTTAGCATCTTCACACCCTTCTTGTTGCTTCTTCGCAACCGATGACCCTCTCAGTTTCCCTTGATACCAATTAATCTGAGGTGGCGCCGCCACTGACACAGGCATGAAGGAGGGCACGCCTTTGACTACATGATCATCATCACGAGAAACAAACTTGTTCATGCACTTCCTGAGGCACTTCTTGATGACCCCAGAGAGCTTCTTGGGACGTCTTTCTCCTCCTTCCTTCTTCACAAGCTTCAGAATTTCTAGCCTGTGCTTGGCAATTGAGACGCCCATGCTCTGAAGAAACTCGTGGTTGAAGTAGCAAGCATCTTCCAACTGAAGCTCATTGCGTGCAAAGGTGAGGCCATAGTCGTAGATCAAGGAAGGCTCAAGAGTGGTTCTGGATAGCCAGGAGAACCAGTCCATTGATGGTGATGGAGTAGTGGCAACAGGGTAGGATATGCTAAGGTTTGAGGTGGGCATGGCGATATATAAGGAATATAGATGTAGATAGATAAGGAGGAGTGGAGCGTGGACATTGAGATATGAAAATCAGTGTAAAAATGATAAATGTGGTCGGTATATGGCTATTTATTTTGGTTTTTCAGACCATTTGCTTGCACTACCTGCTTTTTTTATGATGATGAAATTTGGATGGTAGTCGAGATTGAGAGTGACCACAGCCAATAATTTCGAGTGTGAAATTTTTTGACATATTATAGTAAGGAAGGTTCACGGGTATTGCATTAGACAGTAGGGGGGGTTATGAGAATATTACAAAAGGTCCTAATCCTCAAAGTTAGGACCTATTGCAGCCATGTTATGTAGGTAACAACTAACACCCACTTGGGAACTAGTAACTAGGAAGTGAACATGAACGGGGTTAAAAATATCCAATAAGAGTGAATCTTTGTGGTGCTTAGTCACTTAGATTACGACAGTGCTTGGCTTAAGATTTGAGTAACATGGGTTAAAGTTAATTAAAGGCATGAAGGGCCCATGAAATGGGAAGTAGTTAAGGCAAATCAATTTGGTAAACCTACTACCTATTTGCCGATGACAATCCAAGAAAAAGTCCAAAGACCCCACACCTTGAATCTTCTTGCCTACTAATTAGCACTTACCTGCCACTTTAATTAGATAGCAGTAATGTATAGAAGAAAAACAGGAGGGGAAGAGAAGCCATATAAATTGACTAGGAATAATAACTATTTTGGTAAGCATCCCATGTCGGTCTTCGCTATGGTGCAATGAAGTAATGGGTTCAATGAAGTCACAATTGGTGGGGTAATTGTCCTTCCACCACATAATTGATGAGAGAAGATGGGGTGGTGAAACCACTGTAGTAGCAAACGGATGCCATCAAATCATTTCAGAAGCCGAAGAACACGGCAAGTTACCTGCAAAGTACGCAGTTACATCCTCTGGTTTGGTCCAAATCAAAAATACTCCGCTGCACATGCCAGAGTCCTTAACAATTGATATGACATCATGTTACATTATAAGACTTTTACTTTTGTTCTTAAAAAATCCATGAAGTTTGTTCACCATCACAAGTTTTAGTACATGTGTTATGATTTTTTCAATGGTCCAATTGTTGATTTTCTAAAAATATTCTAGGCTTAATAAAATATGGCTTATATGACTTAACAACTCATGAGAAGAATCAGAACTAAACTCAACAAAATATGGGTTATGACTAAACAAATTATGAAAAGAAATTGAATTTCATTACAAACTAGCATGTCTTGGATCCACCTAAACATTAACATCATTTACTTTGTTTGATTTCCTTCAAAGCTTTTAGCCATGGTTGGTGGTCTATGATCTTGATTTGTAGATTTTATGGCATAGCTGGGGTTGACAGAGAACTCAGAATCCAACCGATATCATGTGAGATATTAATGGTCAATTAATTGTTTAGAGAAACCAATGGGTGAAAGGGAAAGGGGGCGCAGCACTACTACAATACTACTACTTAATGTAGACCTATACTTCTGTGCATATCTACTATCTCAAAATTTGTGCATTATTAATGTCATCTAAAATCAATATTAGATGCATCACCCGAATATAAATTAAAAATAATTAATTTAAAATTGTAAAAGGATCATAATTCATTTTTTATCATTTAAACAGAATAAGTTACATTTTTTCCTTATATTAAAATTAAAAAATAGTTTATGATCGAGATTTAAAAAAAATTAAAATCTGAACGTTTTAAAATTAAAACATATAGACTTGGGACTGTATGAAAAAAATATTAACTCAGATTATTTTTTTAATCTCTTATTAACGTGTGATATTTATTTTATTAATTATACATTAGTAGTTGCATGCTATGTAATAATATATTTACATTTTTATCAGTTTCTTAAATAAATCTAAGTGGTTGTAAATTGTATGAATTATTTCCTAGCTTTTCGCTGAAGGAAACCTAGCTTCACAGGCACAGGATAAATTAATATAAAAAAGTGTAAGTGAGATATCATTTAAGGTTTATTTCATGTGAATATCATTCCTGTTTAAGGAGTCTTATTTATCATTCAGTGGTATGGAGAAGAATTTCAATGACATTTCTTACAAGGAAATTTATGTCATATCAACAACTCATGATTTTGGAGAATGGTAAACTTTAGGAATTACAATTTTAGCATTGTGTAAAATATGTTTGTTTGGTTAAAAATATTTATATTTTTTAATAAAAGAGTAATTTACTGTTTTTCCCAAAACTTTAATTCTTTAATCATATGAAATTATAATGAAAAAAGCAACATAATAATTTTTATAGAGTAAAAAACATTTAATTAAAAATTCATATTTGAAATATTATAAAATTAGAGATAGAGCAATTTGTGAAAAATGATGAGGTGTGTGAGAGAGGAAAATGGGGGTTCCATGTCCATGCATGCTGGGAGAAATGGTAACCAGCAATCAACGATGCAACGTAGAATCCGAGTCAAAGGACCACACATTTTCCCGCTCCAACCGTACACACAATACATGTTGGTTGAATCAACAAACACTGTTCCTTTCCAACGTTTTCTCATTGCACCCTCAAATTCCTCTTCCAACATTTTCTCCGACATAACATCGGATTCCTGCATCCACATACTTATGCCCCTAACCACTGTCCATAGATCCTGTGTTGTTGTCGTCGTCCCAGTTTCGCATTAGTCTCAATTCAACGTCAAGATGTTTTCTTTGGGTAGAAAATTCCAACTTTCTCTGAGGCATAACGTAAGGCCGTTCTGCAGCCAATCACAAGGCTCCACCTCATCATCATCCTCTTCTTCTTCTTTCAGCTCCTTTGTTGGGCCCTCACATGGTGACGAGAGGATCAGAGACTTTGAGGCCTTTCTTAGAGCAATCACTTCTGGGGTGGTGGTTGTTGGCTCCACCTTAGGCTTTTGGTATTGGTCCTCTTTGTCTTCTCCTGGTGCCAATTCTCTTCAGTCATTTTCTGATTTTGCCAATCAGGATCAGCTCCAAAAAAAGCGTCAGAACAAACCCTCCAGGTTTCTCTTTAACGGTACCCTCCTATTCATCAATGATTTACGTTGCAGATTGCATCTTTGTTACATTTTTTTGGATCTTAGTGCTTAATTTCCTTTTCTCTAAATTTCAATTTGCAATGTCACGAGATCATGTTCAGTTGGTGGAGCAAGATGTCTTGTAAACTCCCTGACATGTATTGATCAGTCAAGTCTAATCAATAGAGATAGGATTGTTGTAGTTTAATTGTTAATTTATTTGCTTTGTTGCAAATATTTAGATTTGTTATGGTTCTGATTTGATGCAGATGACTATAGAAGAAGAGTATTCTTTAATTATGAAAAACGCATTCGCTTGCAGAGCCCCCCTGAAAAGGTAGACAATCTTGTCGTGATGTGTTTGTATAATGATCAGTCATGATGTTGTTGTTGTTGTTTTTCTTTCTTTAGCTTAAAAAGCAGCGAATTGTTGTTACTATGGCATATTTCATTATCTGGCACCATGTTAAGTGCAGGTTTTTGAGTACTTTGCATCTGTTCGAACCCCTAGTGGTGAGGTTTTTATGACACCTGCAGATTTGATGCGTGCCATTGTTCCTGTCTTTCCCCCTTCTGAATCAACCCGTGTTAGAGAGGGTTTTCTAAGAGGGGAGCAGGTTCCTGGGGAGTTGCAGTGCGAACCTTCACAATTTTTTATGCTCTTTGACACTAACAATGATGGACTCATTTCCTTTGCGGAGTGAGTATTTGTTGTCTTTTTTATTTGCTTGAATCTTCTGTCATAAACAATTGCTGAGTACTGATGCTATGTAATTTGGATAACAAAAGCTATTCTTTCTTGACACCAGGTATATATTTTTTGTTACTCTCCTCAGCATACCAGAGTCCAGCTTTTCAGTGGCTTTTAAAATGTTTGACATTGATAACAACGGGTAGGAACTTCTCCTTTCCTTCCATATGTCATAAGCTGTATTTACAAATTACATTAAGCTTTGGCCTTCAAATTCATCGATGGAATTTCCAATGAGCTTCGGCACGTTGTGTTGTGTGCACCATCAATGATTCCTTTTACAATATAGACACACACGCTAGTGAAACTATCCATAAATTAGATATGGATCTTTTTACAATGTAGAGTCCACTATCACTTGTTTGAAGAAATCAAATTCAAACGTAGATCTTTTGATTACACCATTAGTGTTTTGGATTGCTCAGAATCTAAAACTCAATCATGTTACTATTAAGGAAAATCTAATATGACATTGTCTGTATAGCACTAAGCACGTTAATATATGGACTGTGCTATATAATTAAGATATAAATTGTAACAAGCATGAAGGCAGACAAGTGTAGACAAGATTTAGTTACATCTTACAATGTCAAACGGATTGGTATTACTAGTCAGATCTGTCTGTATAAGAATTTGGATTTTTTTTTTAAGTTTTGGATGTCTGAATATTTCTAAGAGGAGTTTGTCAACAGTGAAATAGACAGGCAAGAATTCAAGAAAGTGATGGCCTTGATGCGATCACAAAACAGACAAGGGGCCAATCACAGAGATGGAAGACGCCTTGGCAGTAAAGCTTCTGTAGAAAATGGGGGTCTCTTGGAGTATTTTTTTGGCAAACATGGAAATTTATGCTTACAACATGAAAGATTTGTTCAATTCTTAAGACAGCTGCATGAAGAGGTATGTGAGTTTACGTTAAGCTACTTTGCTGTCTTTGGAATGTTTCATTGGTGTCGTAAGTGTTGGAGTGGTAAATGTGGGTGAAGAAGTCTTACGTTAGGAATAAACATGTGCAATATATAAATGAGATGTGAATAAATAACGAGTTTTAAGATTTTGATCTATATGATGTGTCAGATTCTTTTGTACGAACTGTTTCTTGTTTCATTGATCACGATCTCAGTTTTATATTCCATAACAATAAGACTCAACCATCTTGTTAGCAACTAGAACGTTCGCTGAAAAATTGAACTCAACTTCACCAAAATATGTTGATAACTTTATGAAAATTCTAGTTCTTGAATCAGCGTGACTGTGCATCCTTAAAGATTTGATTAACATTACACTGCTCTTCTAATTTAATTTACAGATCTTGAGGTTGGAGTTTTCCCATTATGACTACCATAAAAAAGGAAGCATTTCAGCCAAAGATTTTGCCCTGTCCTTAGTTGCATCTGCAGACGTCAATCACATAAGCAAACTGTTGGATAGGGTCGAAGAATTAAACAGGAACCGGAAACTAAGAGACTTAAGGGTTACATATAAGGAGTTTCGAGATTTTGCAGAATTGCGCAAGAAGTTGCAATCCTTTTCTCTGGCCATATTCAGTTATGGAAAAGTTAATGGGGCGTTGACAAAAACTGATTTTCAGAGAGCAGCATCTCAAGTACCAATATCTCCCTATGCCAAACTAAATCAAAACCATTTTGAATTCACGAATAACTTCTTACGTGTTATGTTCTATTCATGCAGGTTTGCGGTGTCTGTATTACGGATAAAATGGTTGACATAATTTTCCATGTGTTTGATGCTAACCGTGACGGAAGCCTAAGTGTGAGCGAGTTTGTGAGAGTTGTACAAAGAAGGGAGGATATTTCATCAGGTTCTGGCTTCAAGGGTTTAATATCTTGCTGGTTGAACTGTGCAAAGAACTGTTCATCTCCTAAGCTTAAACTATGATGGAACACGTTCACACGTATCCATTTTGTTACTGTAATGAGTTCAACCATATGCAGCATCAATTAGGGAATCTGGCAGAAGATTCATTCCCGTAGAAATGGAGATTTGCCGACGCCGTCACACCATGACTGGCTGCTATCTACTCACAAAATGTACAGTGTTAGACTTTTTGGCCAATATTTGGTGCCCAAGTCTTCGTATTTGTACATGTACATACTCTCTCCAGCTACCCCTTAAATGTTAACTATTGCCTTTCAGTCTTAATGCTAGTAATGTAAGTTAACACTAAATTAGTAGATCGATTATGAAAAGTTTAATTATATCTCGCTCTTTGTATATTTCTTTCCCTGGGTGAATATCAGTGTGTAAAGCAGCAAATTCATTACAAATTTTTGGAAAGAAAATAAGTAAAGATGAAATGTTTAATTATTTAAGGACCACTAGTATTAAGATCTGGATAAATTTACATTATTTCTACAACCACGACAATAAAGTTTAACTTATTATTTAAAATTTTACCGACCCTGGTGGGTACTCGCTCACTATTTCACTGATCCATCGCAAAATTGCACTTTGGCAATAATTTTTCATAATTAATTCTGAGGGTGGTTTGACGTCTTCCAAAAGTTGGAACAACAACTTGCATGAACTTGGAATTGACAACTAACTTGACAAAACTGAGTCACATTCTCCCATTTGAAACCGAGCGTTTGGATCTTTCTAATAACGAATTTTGGAAGAGTCCCTCCTCAACTTCCTAGATTAGGCACCCGGAAGTATTCAATGTAGCACACAAGTGACACAACAACTTGTCAGGTTCAACGCCCTTTTCTTTGTGGACCTCTACAGCAGAAAAGTTGTATTGCTTTTCTTTAGTAACCACCCGTGTCCTTTACCACTGACACGTAAGATGGGAAAAGAGTAAGGCTGATCTCATGAAAGTTTTTATGTTGGCTTTGCAGTGTTTTTATAGGTTAACATTAAATGTAATTGCAGCAGTTCTACACATTTTTAATCGTGATAAGTAGCTGGAAGCATGTGACAAGTACAAATCTGAATGATTGTTTGCTAATCAGGTTTAGAATAAAAAGGAAAGTTTTATGCTTTGTACTAACGATGGTTCCACTAGCAAACCCAGCAATTAAATTCTAATTGGCTTCCACACAATCGGGGAGAATTTTGTGCCAATTTTTGAAAACAGCTCATCAGTAACAGACGAAAATGATATGAGAAATCTGAACACTAGCGGAACCAACAGTTGAAAAGTTATGCTGATTGCAGATTTCTTTCAACTGAAGCAATCCTTCAATACTACACAAGAAGCCAATGAATCAAATATAATGGAACTGATGCCATACATGGTTTCCAAACTGCAAGTGACATTTGCCAGCAATACCCAAAAACACATTGACCAATCAAAATACGTATACCATATATTCAAATTCCATCCACAAAATTCATTCATTTTTTGGAACTCGTCCTACTCAAATGCATAGCAAGTGCATCCCTTACCCTCACTGCATTCTCATCCCCCACCCCATCAAAATCAGGAAACCCCTCTTCCTTTTCCAAGCAACCCTTTCCCACCCCTTCATCCGGCATTTCCTCATTGCACTTCACAACAAAGTTATGCAACAGACAGCCAGCAACAACCACAAACGGCAAATGCTCAATACACTCTAGCTTCCACTTCCTCGAGGCCGCGAGAAGCTGCCACCTGGAACGAAGCCTCCCAAACGCATCACCAACCAACTCCATTGCACTCCGATGAGCACAATTGAAAGCCCTCTCCGCCGAACCAAAACTATCCTCCTCATTCACTCTGTTATAAGGCGTCAAAAGCCACGGCAAAAGGGGAAAACAGGATTCTCCCAGAATATACGGAGGAATCAAATTACCATCGTTGAGATTATAACACGGTCCATTCAACAATTCCTTGGATTCCTCAACCTCGTGATAAATCTTACTCTCACGCAAAATGGTTTCGGGTTTCATGGTACTTGGCCACCCAGCTGAGACATCCAAGAACCTCCCTTCCGAGTCCACCAACGCTTGAACCATCATGCACCCATTTTCCCCCAACAACGAATCGTCAATTCTGAACCTAGCGAACCCCAAAACCCCGAAACAATTCGGGAGAGAACTCCAGCCGAACCCCACCACAACCGTCTCGGAATCGGTGCGGAGCTCGAAGAGGTGTCCTAGCTGGTTGACGACCGCCTTGCAGACAGCAAAGAAGGCGCGGCAGGCCTCCGGCGGCGCGATACCGAAGCGTCGGGCGAGGGCGGCGTAGGGGGCGGCGTGGGCGAGGCGGAAGAGGGCGGCGGCGAGGACGCAGTCGGGGGCGATGTGGGGGAAGGAGGGGGCGAGGGAGGGGGAGAGGAGGTGAAGGAGTTGGGAGAAGGAGGGCTTGGACATGCGGAAGGCGTGGAGCCATCTGGAATCGGAGACGGAGCCGAAGCGGCGGAACCAGCAGTCTTGGTGTGGCGGAGAGAGAAGGGGTGAGGGTTTGGGGTGTGGAGAGAGGGAAATGAGGGATGAGATTAGGGATTCGAGACGGAGGGATTGGGAAGGGAGGAGAACGACGTCGTTGTGGGATAGAAAGGAGTGTGCTGAGTGTGTTACTTTGGAGATTAAAGCGGCGAGGTTTTGGTTTTGGGTTTGGAAGTGGTGGTGGTGTTTTACATTCAGTGGTTTCTTCGCCTTCCGCTTTTTGGCCATCACCTCTTCTGTTCCTGATTTCTTCACTGTTAATTTTTAGTGAACCCACTCCTTCCACTTCTTTTACTTTAAATATTTTTTTAGCAACTTCTCATAAATATTTACCAGCACAAATATTAAAATAAATTACAATTAAAAAAACTTAATAAATAACTGTATGTCATTGCCAACGTCATCTCCAACACATTAATCGAAGAACTCCATAACTAAAATCAAATTTAACTGGACAGAGAGATTGCAACTTCACTTTCATAAATTTGGAGTGATTTTCTCTACCAGAGATCAAAATGAACCAATTAAATATTTCTTCGCATTTATCTCATATGTATACCAAAAAAGTCATAACTATTTTTTTTCCAGGAATAAACCAGTTTTAAACCCCTGATCTCCAATTTATTTCCTAAACTAGACTCAGTCATTCTTTATGTTTTGAATTTGGCTTCTAGAGAGTCAAATTTTCAACGTATTCCATGCGATGGAAAAGAGATAAGAACTTCCGGTTTTCCAAATTCTGACTTGACTTTTTTAATATTTTTTAATTCTATGAAGAAGGAAAAAATAAAAAAAAAATTATATTAAAAATTATACAGAAAAGTAATTTAAAAATTAATTATAAATATTGAAATTAATTTTAGTTTGGTTTAGAAGAAAGAACAAAAAAAATAAACAATTTCAGTATAATTTTTTTTAAAAAGTAAATGTAATTTAAATTTCAATTTGCAATTTAATTGGGAATAAAATTTGCTATTATTATAATAGTTTGTATAAAAATTCAATGAAAGATAGAAAAATATATAAAATTTATAATAATAATAATACTAATATCATTATTGGTGTTATTATAACCGTTCATATAATTTAAAAAAAATTAAAAATACAATAAGAAATATAAAATAATTACAAAATAAAATAGAATTTTGAAATCTATATTGTTTTATTTGTTTAACGATTAAAGGAAACACAATTTAAACATTTATAAATATAATTAACATGAAAAATATAATAAATTAAAAATATTTTATTAATACATTGTTATAATTTATTAAATTATTTAAAAATATGGTATGAAATTAGGGAATGTAATAATAGTTAATAGTAAGGATTAATTTAAAATTTAAAAGTTAATATTGATTTAATTTGAGGTGAATAAAATATTTGAATTTTTTAAATTTTATTTGAAAAAATAAATAAAAACATTTGTTGAGATTTTTTGTAAAACAATTTTACTACAATAACAAACTCTCGGTCCTTGTAATGTAAAGAGTGATTTTGATACATAAATTTTGAATGGTTATTAGGATCGGTATGCATAAATTGCATGTAAATTTAGCCAAAGGCGGTGTTATAAGATTTATTAAAAAATTAGAAAATAAATCAAATAAATTAGACACAAATGAGTATTTTATGTTGATTAAAATAGATTGTGGTGTAGATATAGTGAATTGTTAAGCTATAAAAGGATATTGGTAAAGGTCTTTTTATATAATATATTACAATAGTTTTTATATATAAATGTTATTTAGTGTTAAATTTTGTTGAATTGACCATATCACATGTTAAGAAATTTAATTTGAGTAATTGTAATATTTGTAGGAAATATATAGAATTGACAATGCAGCGTTAAGTGTACTCATGAGTGTGGAACAAAAAATTATTATTTTAGATGACTAAATAATATTAGTTCGTGAGTGGGGACGGTTGTTTAATATGTTATCCACTTTATGTATTTTATTAGTTAAATTTTTATACATTGACTTCGTAAGTTTGTTAGTTATGTTTCACTCTTTATAAATGCATATCAATTTTTTTTGTACAACTTGCTCAAGTTCTTATATGAAAAAATAATTTATTGAAACTTTTGGACTCATTTATCACATTCTCTTCCAAATATCACATCTCATCATTTTTACATAGTCAATAATTTATTAAAAAAAAATTATCTAATTAATCTTTTATTTATTTCACAAAGGATAAAAACTAAAAATAAGTTATAAAAGTTAACTCTAGATATAGATATATACGTGTTGAAATTAATATTGATTATATATTACTAACTAATCCTTAAAAAATAATTCAAATTTTCCATCCAAGTATACATAGTAAAAAAAAAATCCTAAACTAACATATGTTCAACTCATAGATTTATACATAACAATACTTACATTAACTAATGAAGAGATACACACTTAAGTAAATATGTATCACTTTCATTAAATAGTGACTATGTCCAATTAATCTATATTGGGTTATCTATTTCCACTACTCTCATATAAATTAATAAATTAAAGTTGAATGACTCGTTATTAAATATGAAACTTTTCTTTATTAAGTACAAGGGCATCTATACATAGTTTACCAGATCAAATTCTAAATTTGCAATAAAGTGTAATAAAGTGTGTGTTTTTACAAAATTTATATAATTTCACCACCACCATGTCCTCTGGTCCATTTTTTTTTTCCTTTAAAACATTTAAATCAAACTTTTTATTTTTGTAGAAGAAACTCTCATCGTGTAACTCTTCCCAATTCTCGTCCACACCTCCATGAATTTATTCTTCTGCAAGAAAACATGAACAAAGTATTTTTAAAACAAATAAAAACATTTAGAATACAAAGGTAAAACATATCCAACAAACTCATGGCTCACAATGCAACAAAACTCATAAATGACTGTTTCTTTCATATGCAAAAGGGAAAGGAAGGTGAAACCATGGACCAAAGATAGCTACAAACATGACCACTGCCTAAAAAAGTTGTCTGTAACCAGAACAAACAATTTCTGCTTCTATATATGACAGTAACATACATCATCTTCAATTCATCTTTCCCAAATTACAAATTCGTCTATGAGACATTTGTCAGATAAGAGAGAAATGATCCAAGAGTAAAACAAGTAAATAAAAAAATAAAATAAATGGCAACAAATCTAAATTCTTTGTTTTATTCATATATCTCCACTTAAAATTCATTTTAGTATAATTTTGAATATATATATTAAAAAAATAAATGGAAACTGATTTTGTTGTGTTGGAGAAAAGAAAGAGCACGCCAGGGCCACACGACGCCCACAAGTAAGAAGGAAGCAAATTCCCAAATTTATTGGATAATCGGTGTGAAACCAAAACCTCATCCATGGCTTCTCTTCTCCGCTGCAGCGGGATATCCCCCTCTCCCTTACCACCGCAACCCACGCGCCACCCTAAATTCTTTCCCCCCCAAACCCTAAACATCAAACCCCCAAAACCTTCACGCCACTTAACGGTGCGCGCCGAGGTCAAAGAGACCGCCGCCACCGCCACCGCCACTTCCTCCGACGAGAAGATCCGCGAAATCCTCCGCAACCGCGACTACGATAAGAAGTTCGGATTCAGCGTGGACATCGACTCCTTCTCGATCCCCAAAGGCCTCTCCAAAGAAACCATCCGTCTGATCTCATCTTTGAAAGAGGAACCGCAATGGATGTTGGATTTTCGCTTGAAGGCGTTCGAGAAATTCCTCTCCATGAAACTCCCTACCTGGTCCGACAACACCTACCCTCCCATCGATTTTCAGAATATCTGCTACTATTCCGCTCCCAAGAAGAAACCCTCTCTGCAATCCCTTCAAGACGCCGATCCTGAACTCCTCCGCTACTTCGACAAGCTCGGGGTTCCTCTCAACGAGCAGAAGCGTCTCGCTAATGTCGCCGTCGACGCCGTCCTGGACAGCGTCTCCATCGCCACCACCCACCGCAAAACCCTCGAGAAGGCCGGCGTCATCTTCTGCTCCATCTCCGAGGCCATCAAGGAGTACCCTGAGTTAGTCCGCAAGTACTTGGGAAGGGTCGTGCCCTCCGATGACAACTACTACGCCGCGTTGAACTCCGCCGTCTTCAGCGACGGCTCGTTCTGCTACATTCCCAAAGACACCAAGTGCCCGATGCAGATCTCCACCTACTTCAGAATCAACGCGATGGAAACGGGGCAGTTTGAGCGGACGTTGATCGTCGCCGATGACAGGAGCTTTGTGGAGTATTTGGAAGGGTGCACGGCGCCGTCTTACGACCGGAACCAGCTTCACGCGGCGGTGGTGGAGCTGTACTGTGGGGAGGAGGCGGAGATAAAGTACTCCACGGTGCAGAATTGGTACGCTGGGGATGAGAACGGGAAGGGTGGGATTTACAATTTCGTGACGAAGAGAGGGGTGTGTGACGGGGCGCGGTCGAAGATATCGTGGACCCAGGTGGAAACGGGTTCTGCGATCACGTGGAAGTATCCGAGTGTTGTGTTGGAGGGAGATGATAGTGTTGGAGAGTTTTATTCTGTGGCTTTGACGAATAACTATCAGCAGGCTGATACAGGGACCAAGATGATACACAAAGGGAAGAACACTAGGAGTAGGATTATCTCCAAGGGTATTTCGGTTGGACATTCCAGGAACTGTTATAGAGGGCTGGTTCAGGTTCTGTCCAAGGCGGATAATGCGCGAAACTCATCACAGTGTGACTCCATGCTTATTGGGGACAAAGCAGCTGCCAATACCTATCCTTACATCCAGGTCTGTAGTAGCAACCCTTTTTGCTTTTCTTCTGTGTTTTGTTTATCTTGCTGGATAGATTTTAGGTACGTTGTTTTGATAAACAAAGTGGTATTGTGTGATTTATGTAGCTGACTTTACCTGCTGGAATAGGCTTTTGTTGTAGCTGTTGGTTGGAATCAGAGAAAATGTTTTTTTTAGGATATAATAGGAAGGGGTGGATAAACAATAGTCTTGAACTAAGGAAATCTTTATTTTGGACTTAAGAATTTAAGATAGGATTTTGCCTAGATGGTATTAGAGTTTATTTCTAAGATTGTTGTTCAATCTATCGTATACCTTTGGCAGAACCCGCACTAATGTATGGTCTTGTGAAACGTCATTAAAAAATGTTGAATCCTTAATGAGAGGGAATGTGCCGGAGATTTGATGTAATCAAATTAAAGTAGAGAGAGGTTTTGTAAGCCAAGAGTTTTGGTGTATCTCTTTGTTCTTGGTTTAAAAATCAAACAACAGGTCATCAGTTTTTTTGGAGTTATTCTTGTCTTTTTAAAAGCATTATTATGCAGTTTCCCTGCCTCGCCTAACCTGCATTACTTCCCATTTTCTTTTGTCTTTCCCTGCTTCCATATCTTCCATGGTACTTTTGTTTTGCTAAAGAAATCACGATTATTTTGCAGGTGAAAAATCCAACGGCAAGAATTGAACATGAAGCCAGTACATCCAAAATTGGAGAAGATCAATTGTTCTATTTTCAACAAAGGGGAATAGACTACGAAAAAGCAATGGCCGCAATGATCTCTGGATTTTGCCGTGATGTCTTCAATGAGCTTCCTGATGAATTTGGTTCTGAAGTGAACCAACTCATGAGCTTGAAGCTTGAGGGCTCAGTAGGTTAAACAGTTTGTTAAGCATATTATTTGGAATTTGCTCGGGCCATTTGTTCTTGAAGTTGCATAAGGCCTTAGAGGTTCTGTATTCGGAAGATGTGTACATGCTGTATATAGATGTTGTCTTCAAGTGTACCACAAAAGAGCCCTCAAGCATTGCCAAATTTTCAACCTTAATAAATAATCGCTCTAATCCTGTAATTTTGTTTGTGGATTCACTCTGGATAACCAGTTCTTTAATGGAATTCAGTGTTTTAGAGGTATTGTCAGTATCTGTTAGTATTCTGGATTCAGCAGGTACTGGTAGTACATAATTACTTCCTTTAACGAGGAAAAGACATATCACGCTGTCATAAGAAATTAATATCCCGTGTAATCTATTTCTAGTTTCAGTGTTCAGCATTTCTGCAAACCTTAATATCAGAACTAGTTCTAATTAAGCACATCCTGACAAACAAATTATACATATTTACAAATGGAAAGGTAACAAGATGATACAATGGTAAAATCAAAATATTGTCGCCACAATCAAGAGACTGGTGCCACCTCTGGCTTTAGCAAAATTCTAGTATAAATACAATAGAAATGGTCCTTACTATCAATGTTTTTACATCAAGTTTTAACTTAAGCTCTTTCCTAGTGTTCTCTTATTATTACACTCTGATTTGCTTTTGTAAGAGTTCATGCATTCCTGAATCAATCCTTGAATTTAGTAGCAAATAGTTATACCCATTGTTGTTGAGGATGTTAAGCAAGAAGTAAAGATCCTTGAATGTGGTTATGTTTTATCCCTGGTTAAGTGGTTCAGAACCAAGATTGCCAATGACCACAAAAAAGATTTGTGTCTAGCAATATATTTTATCTTCTGCTGAAACTTACTCCTTTTGCCTTCACATTTATGAGGAAGGGTAATTGTTATGGCGAAAAAGATACAATCATTATTGTAAAACGTATGGTTAAGGTTGCAGCTGAGTGTGATTTACATGGATTGGTACATTGAGACACTAAGCTCTAGCTGATGTAATGTTTATTGATATATCTAACCAATATGGAATTATCAGTGTTTCTAGACATCAAATTCTTTCCTCTTTAGGTGCAAAGGAAATTCGCCTTTAAAGGCTACCTAACCCCCTTTTCTTTTTTTAATTTAGAAACTTAAATGTCATATTTTTATTCTGCATCTACACGGCACAAGGATCAATTTTTTTATTTTCAAACTTTTAGTTATTTTTTTTTTATTTTCTAATTAGTTTTTTTCTTTTACATTCTGCATTTTTTTTTTGAAAAAAGTATAAAAATTGCATATTACTTGAGCATGAAAATTTTAAGAATTGTGAATGCATTTCTCAAAAATTAATGTGAAGCATCTTCCTTTATGATTAATGGATGAGTTGATTTTTTAGAAATTAAGCGCTTAAAATATAGTCAGATGAGTTTAGTAATTCTATATTTAAGTATTGAGATTGTTTGTTAAATAAATGATTTTGCTTCAATCTCTTTATTTTGTTTGAGGAAAGAATCAAAACATTTTTGTTTTCAGTTATAACTATTAAGTTAAAAAGTCAACCTAACATAAATTACCCTCCATTTGAAACAAACAAAAAAATTTGTTTTAGGAAATCTATGTCAATTGAAAGATAAGTGTTTTCAACATATTAATAAAAAAGGAAACATAAGTGACTTGAAATAGTAAGAGTTCTAAATTTAGAATGAGTGTATTATACTCACCAATAAAAGAAAAATGTTAGTATCTCTAACACAGGAAAGAGATTAACATTATTATCCTAGACAGTTAAAAAATTTGTTGAAGGTCGTTAAAATATAAGAAATAAAACAAAATAAAAAAATTCTAGAAAAAGTATACATAAAGTATGCTTTAAGAAAAAAATTAAGAAAAACGTTAATGCTCTCTTGTTTTCAAATGGTGCAGTTGATTATCAAGAAAAACCATATATCATTTGTTAAATTAAACATGATAAGTCCAGAAAGATACTGATGGTCCTTGCATAAAATTATTATTTTGAGATGAACGACATTTTTTTAATAGGCATTAAATGTTGATTGAGAAATGCTTTTGCTTAGATCATATATTCTTTTTATAATTTTTCTTTTGGTTCAGGGCAAGCAAAAATTTAAGTTTAGGATATTTGATATTTGTGTTTTTAACAATGATTATTGTGCACATATTTTAAGTTTTTGAACTTTTCTTGTTTAAAAAAAAATATTTTAGTTCTTTTTTATCTTTGTTATTAAATAGAGTAATTTGATGGTTGGTTGAAACAAAGATAAAATAGTTCAAATTAGATGAAAAAAGATATATTTAAATAAATAACATTAAAGAATATTTGTTTAAAATATAGATTTTCTTACTAAAGCAAGCATAATTTAATAAGAAGATATGAAAAATTATCTTCGCCTAAGTAAAGTCACATCAATATAGTTTAATTGAGATTGCTTAAGTGATAGATTGCAAAAAAAAAAAAATAAAAAAAATCCTAAATATCTTTTATTTGGGTCTTTATTAAAATTATTATAACTTTTAGCTTGAAAAATAAATTGATAAATTTTGGTGGGATGGCTGGCAACCCTATGCTTTAGTGAAAATATATGAGTACTTTCCTTGTTAGAATTAGATGTAATCATATTTCAATTCATATAAGATTTGAAATCTATTAAATGTTAATTTTAATTATATTAATGACTTCTTACCTGATTAATTAGAATTTAATTGATATTTAAACATGTTTTAAGCCCAAAATGTTAAAAAAGGTACTTAATTAATTAGAGTTAATGCTAGCAAAAGTTAATTTTAATTAGTCATTTTAAACTCTTTGTGTAACGTTGATTGATTAATTATAATTACCAAGATTGAAATTATAATTAATTAATTAACGTGAAATTATTCAATGAATTAAAATTTGAATAAATTAATTCATGTTGTAATTGAAGTTTATGGAGACCAATTTTAAAAATTATTTTAATCAGGGATAGTTTGGTGAAACCTAAATCCAATGTCTTACATATTATTTTGTACTGTTTTTCAATTGTTCTAACAGTCTCTTCAATTAGAATTTGATTCTTTTATCTTTATATTTTTATTTATGTTTTTACCTTTATCTCCTTATTTTATCTTTATTTCTTTCTTATATTAATTTTGTATTTTGTATTTTGTATCTTTTAATGTTTATTTATCCTCTTTATCTTTTATTTGTTTTAAAGTTAAATTAATATGTAAACAATTTATTTACACGAATACTATCCTAATCCTTTGGATTCAATTTTTGAACCTAAAAAAAAGTATTTTACAATAAACTTGGTACACATTCTAGAATCTTTAACAATCAGCATAAAATTTTAGCAAGAAATAGATTAATTGATATAACTATTAAATTAAACTATTTAAAAATTATACAAAATTATAAAATAAAACATTTATAGAAACTACCTGGGCTTGCATCTCCACTACTATGTACTCATAGCATTATTAAGATATAAATTATAAGATATAAGTTACAAAATGGTTCCAAACATTTACGGAAGTTATAACGGTCATGGGTTTTTTTTTTTTTCTTGTACCAACAAACTAGCACTGAAGAACATAGTATTTTTTTGAAACTAAAATCATATTTAATCTTCTTGGTGGTAAGGAAGAAAAGAAATTTTGAGAGCCAGTTATTTATATGTGTTTATCTTTTATTTATTTATATGCCATCATAGTTTTATCGGTCAAAACTTGATAAGTTCATGTGTTCTGATTTATACAATAAGTAATTTGAATTTGACAAAACTAAAAAGCTTGTCACGCAATTTGAATAATCTGTCATAATTGGCTTGCAATTTGGACCATCCAATAAATTAAATGATTGGATATAAATTTTGAAATATTAAATTTGAGCTATATTGACTACGTTAACTTAATGGGATACATTGTAGTTTGTTTGTTTTTTTTTATGTTTTACGTAGCAGTTCTCTAAAAATTAATAAATTATTAAAAATATTGACAGACAACAGTTGAATTTAAAAATTCATGTTACAAACTACGATAAAGGGCAATGCTAAATTATTCCCATCTTTAATAAGACAACCATAGTTTAAACTCTAAAAAGAAACAATCCTAGGAAAAAACAACGTATTAACTTCAATACAGAACAAATTGCACCCACAACGATTAGTTCAAGCCACAATAAACCTAGTTGATATTAGTTTGTGCAATTCATTTTGCCTGCAACGTTCAGAGATCACGAGGTAGTGGTTTGAGACTAATGCTACTTTTGATGATATTTATTTTTCTTAGATGTTTGACCTATTCATGTAGATACAGAATCTAGACCAAAGAAAGAGAAGAAGCGATCTCACTACTAAATAAAAACCCTATATCAAGTTATTAAGCACATGATTCCATTAGTATACATTGTTAAACATGATGCTTGCATGAATACAGTAATATAATATATGTTTCTGATTCTTTCTTCCTTTCTTTTTCTTAGTGTAGAAACAACTAGGAAGGTGTAGAGCTGTCGTAGATGAGTTGTATAAGATTTGTGTTATTCATGTTTAAGTTTTATGAATAAAAAAATGAAGTTATTACTTTAGGGTCAAGCAAGCACTGCCACACACACATATGCGGTGTGCAGTGGCACAACACATCAACACCAACGTAGTTACCAGCTTTTTTTTTTCATACCAGACATGCTTTTTCACTTTTCCTATCTACAGTTTCAGTGCAGTGGAATCTTTATCTACCAACCAATCACTAAATTTTTATAAAATTTCAATAAAAGGAAACTTACCAAGAAATGTTTTGTTTGTTGTTCTTATTTACAATTTAATTATGCTTTAATAATGTGACTAGCTACTTCTCTAGATGTGACAAATTGAGTGTTTAGTTGCTAGATGATGTTATGGTCATATTTTTGTCAGAAAATCATACCAAAATTAGAGGAGAACCACGTGAAATCATTATGGCAGATCAAATTGGACGAGGAAAAGAACATTCGTACACTTTATGTGAAAGGTTCACTTGTAGTTGATGACGCTTCCCATGATTATGAAGGTGGTCAATTAATGGTTAATTCATTAGCAACACAAGAATATCGAATGGACCCACCATATAACAAAAATAAAGAAAAAGAAAAATACTTTGCCATGGGATGTCAGATTCTGCGTTCAGTTAAGAAGCTCACGTTATGTCATTTTTTTTTTGTCAAATGCTTTTGTGGCGTTAACGTGAAGGCTATGAAAAACCATTCTTCCACATTACAAAAGAACAGCAACAACACGTCTTGGTTTTCTTCCGTTTCAAACTTCCTTGCTGTTTCATTGTTTCCTGGTTTTCTTTGCAGTTGAAAGTTTGAAGCTTTTTCCCATAACTCGTCACCCAGATAAGTTTATTTCTCTTCCCAAATTCTGGGTTTTGTGTTCACCTTTTCTGAAGTCTCTCTCTGAAATAGGATTTGCATTAGCTCAAACAAATAATAATTGAGAGAGAAGGATACGTCTGTGGTGAATGTTTGTGTCACTTGTTCCAATCAAAGATTTTTTTCTTCAACTTTCACATGGGCTTCGCATAGGAGGCTATGTTCTATGAGCCCGGTCACCTTGGTTATGATTAAATGCTTGTTTGTTGTTATCTTGTCCTCCATTTCCTTGGGTTTTGGATGATGCCATGTTAATTATATCTGAAAGTCTTTCACGTTAGATTGTCTTTATATTTCTTTGCTTTTTGGAAGGCCTTGTTATTGGTTATCTTGTGTTCTTGGTTTAAGTGGAATAAATTAGTGTGGTGTAAGAGTGGGAAAATGGGAAAGATGGGAGATAGCAGCCCCAAAGCATATGATAATGATACTATGGTGTTTATATCCATGTCTCAAGAACTGAAGAATGAGGGGAACAAGCTGTTCCAAAAGAGGGATCTAGAAGGAGCTATACTAAAATATGAGAAAGCCCTCAAGTTACTTCCGAGAAATCACATTGATGTTTCCTATCTGAGGAGCAACATGGCTGCATGTTATATGCAGATGGGGGTCAGTGAGTTCCCAAGGGCTATTCATGAATGTGATTTGGCTCTTGAAGTGACTCCCAAATATAGTAAAGCATTGTTGAAGAGAGCAAGGTGCTATGAGGCTTTAAATAGGCTGGATTTAGCTCTAAGAGATGTCAGAACTGTTCTGAAGATTGAACCAAATAATGTCATGGCATTAGAGATCTCAGAAAAAGTGGAAAATGCGCTTGAGGAGAGAGGATTGAGAGTTAACGATATAGTAATTGAGTTGCCTCCAAATTATGTGGAACCGCCTAGTGCTTTGACTCCAGAAAAGGTAGTGAAAGAGAAAATGCGCAAGAAGAAGGGCTATAAAGAGGAAAAGAAGGCTCCTAATGACAAAATTCCAGAAAGGGAAACCGAGGAGAAATCTGAGGGCAGTATTGTGGTCGTTGAGAAGAAGATGAACGGATCCAAGAAGAAGAAGGCCAAGGAAAAAGTTGATGAGAAGAAGGCTGATATAAAGGAAGTTATAGAGGAAAGAAGTAATGGTAGAAGGGAACACGTTCATACCAAAACAGTTAAACTTGTTTTTGGTGATGATATAAGATGTGCTGAACTGCCTATCAATGGTAGCCTCTTCCAGTTAAGAGAAGTTATTCAAGATCGATTCTCAAGTCTAGGAGCTGTTCTTGTCAAATACAGGGACCAAGAAGGTGATTTAGTCACAATCACTTCTGATGATGAGTTAAGAAGGGCTGAAACAGGATCTCATAGTTCTATACGACTCCACATAGTAGAAGCCACTCCTGAGCAGGATCCACTTTTTGAGAAATTTAAAGTGAAGGAGGAGGAAGTGGTTGGCACTAACATTGCACTTGAGAATGGCTGTGTGGGAAAAGCAAATGGAGTTGTTAGCTCTTCTTGCATTGAGGATTGGATAATTCAGTTTGCCAAATTGTTCAAGAACCATGTTGGTTTTGAGTCTGACAGATATTTGGATTTTCACGAACATGGTATGGAGCTCTATTCCGAAGCTCTGGAGGAGACGGTTACAAGCGAAGAAGCACAAGGCCTGTTTGACATGGCAGGAGAGAAGTTCCAAGAGATGACTGCTCTTGCATTGTTCAACTGGGGAAATGTGCATATGTCTAAGGCGAGGAAAAAGGTATATAAAACAGAAGAGTCTTCTAAAGAGCATCTATGCGAAGTCATAAAGAGTTCATATGAATGGGCACTGGAAGAATATATAAAGGCAGGAGAAAAATATGATTCAGCCATTAAAATTAAGTCAGATTTTCACGAAGGCTTCTTGGCGTTGGGGCTGCAGCAGTTTGAGCAAGCAAAACTTTCTTGGTATCATGCACTCAGTAGTAATGTAGACTTATTAACATGGCCTTCAGCTAAGGTTCTTCATCTTTACAACAATGCTGAAGAAAATATGGAGAGAGGAATGCAGATATGGGAAGAATCTGAAAAGCAGAACTTGAATTCAAACTGTGCTGTATTGGATTTGCAGAAGATGGGGTTGGATGGGCTTTTTAAAAATATGACCTTGGATGAACTTGCAGCACAGGAGGCACATATGAGGTCTCAAATAAATCTCCTATGGGGCACCATTCTATATGAACGATCCCTTGTGGAGTTCAAATTAGGGCTACCTATGTGGCATGAAACTCTTGCGGTTTCAGTTGAAAAATTTGAACTTGCAGGAGCTTCTCCAACAGATATAGCTGTAATTTTGAAGAACCACTGTTCAAATAATACTGCAGTAGATGGTATGTTTTCAAGATACTTGGAAAAGTTTTCACTGGCAGGTCTTGCCTTTTAAAATTGATATAGCTACTTAGATATAATGATATGCGTTCATATATGTTAACTTTTTCACTGGCAGGTCTTGCCTTCAAAATTGATGAAATAGTAGAGGCATGGAATGAGATGTACAAAGCTAAAATGTGGAAGAGTGGAGTTCCATCATTTCGTTTGGAACCCTTATTTAGAAGGCGAGTTTCAAAGACTTGTCATGCCTTTGAGCTTGCATGAGTTGAATATGTTTCTTCAAGTATTTGAAGAGTGACAAGGCCAACAGTCACCAAGGCTGCTTCTGTGCCTGAAATGCTATTGTCATCAGAAGGTAACTATGTTTTGCTGTTAATGGTTTCAATTTTTACTTGCTTAAACTTTAGTAGAGCAGTTTCTTTTGCAAATACATTTCACAGCACATAAGCTCCTCAGTGTATCCATGCTTGGTAGCAGTAGGAAATGGTTGAAAAAGGGTTTGAAAGGTTTTAGATGATATTTCTGATAAATATGCTCTTCATGTCAAATACAAGTCTAGAAAGTGATATCTGAAATGTTCTAAGATGTCATATCATAAATGAGTTGAAGTTGCTTCATCTTACGCCGCATATTTTGGTGAAACTGATTTCTACAGAATAAGCAGCCCCACTTTCCTAGCCATTTAGAAGCTTTTATTCATTCGAAGCTATTTAGAATAATCATCATGTTTGTAAAAATGATGTTTTCTATTCCACTGCAACTTAATGCTCACAGAAAGCTTTAGTTATGTACATGTTTGTCATAGTTTAACTGTATTATTTACCCTCCTTGAGTTCTTTTTGTGGTTACGCTGTTGATAATATCATTATAGTCATATTTGATGACAACCTTGGTTTGTCTATGCTGCAGGTTATTCATGCTACTTTTAAGAATGTGGGTTCACCAATATACTAGAAATGTTCTTTAAATGGTGTTTACATTTCCAAGAACACAAGGGTCTACAAGTTTTCTTTACACATTGGGAAGATGGCGTACAGGAATTACCTTTTACTTGGTTTCTGCTTTTGCTCATTTTGCCTTCCCTTCAATTCGTTATTAGATTTTTAGGATGATAAATTTGTTCCAAAAGCAAGCAGCGGGAGATGCATGTTCCTTTTTCTTCTGTTATTTATCTGTGTAATCTACTCTTTGATCTTTGCTGATGTAGTCTTTCTCAGAGTTTTCCTCCTAGTGTGTGAAACTTACCGGTTGCAGTGCATTTTCTACTTAAATACATGCTTCAAATTTCTTCAAGGGTGATTTTAATTCTGATTGATCCATGGTTATTTATAAAGATATTGTTTAAATGTTAATCTGAACTTCTCCCTAAAGAATATTATGTGCTTTTAAATCTCAAAATATATAATTTTTGCGTGTACTTTTAATATAAAAAAAATATAAAATTCGTGATTTTTTGTTTTCAGTAGTATTAAATTATAATATTATATTGTTTGTTATGTTATTTTACCTATAATTTAATTATTAGTATTATCAATACACCAGTTCGATACTGATTTTCAAAACATAAGTTTTACCCAAAGAGTCTAGGCATCTGAGTTCACACTTGGAAACAAATTTATCCACTTACTAGTCCATAGTTGTGCAACTAAGTGACATGCAACTTGCTTCCCTCATTAGTTAAGTATGCGTGCTAAAAGACTAGCATCGAATAACTGATTTTGACAGGGTTAACAACAGGAGCCTCATAACAAGCAGAATTCTATTTTCGCACAGTTGTAATTCCAACATTGCTACGCTCGCGGCCTGAGACATGGTGTGACCATGAAACAATAAAATGAATCATAAGATATGGAATGCAACCCACAAACATTAGACAGTAACTAAAAGCCAGTTACAATTCGTTACTTTACGGATATAGTAATGAGCACCATCACTCTGGTCCAAACATTCACATACATGAGAATGTTATCATACCATACACAGACCACATAGATAGCCCCATCAGGCATCTAAATCCAGGTGAGAAAGGGGAAAAGAAAGATATATGTACATTTATTCTTAGACGGGAAAATACTAACATGCAAAATAAAGCATAATTACATTCTTGCGTGGCAATTTTATGTACATTTTTCTTAACTATCGGAACAGTGGCCATAAATATGTACAGAGAGTTGTTCACCAGAAAGATAGATAACAGAATTCTCTCCTCCGGGTTTATTCTGGCCGAAAGCTTATCAAATTTGGAAGATCAGTGGACTGAAGCTTCTTAATTTCAGAAGCAGTAACCTTGCAAGACTCCAAGGTAAGAGTGCGCAAATTCTTTAAAGGCTTCAGATGCCGTAGTCCTTCATTGGTTATACGAGAATTTGAAACATTTAGCGACCTCAGTGCTGTCATGCCTGTATTGAGTTCAGATATAAAGAAACATAAGATAGATGTGTTAACAAAGCAAGACAAATTTGTATTTGATCTAATGACAGGGCAAGGGGAGGAAGTAAAAACCAATAGGGATAATATTCTCCATGTAATTTTCTCTTTTTTCATTTTCATGCTTAATTATGTTATGATTATCCGGGCACTCAATTGCCAATGATCAATGGTATGCATTTGGTGTTCTAGTAGTGCTTAGAGCTAACAACACTTCTGCACAGAAATTGAGCGAAGCGTGCCAATTGCACGTTAGATGTGGTGCTTAATTAAAATCCAAATTGAACTTGCAAGAGGTAATATATCATTGACTAGCCATTCAAGTTACAGCTGTGTCTGTATCCGCCAAATAATTATTTTTGGAAGAAGTTTTATGGGGTATATAAAGTAATGAAGGGAAGCAGAAAATACCAGATATCAATTCCAAAGTTTTATCTGTCAAGTTGCAATTCTGGGACAGGTTTAGCTGTGTCAGGGAGACAATTTCTCTTATATTTTTTACGCCATCATCAGTTAATCTTCCGCCACATATTTCAAGGGATTGCAAGTTCTTGAATGCTGCAAGATGGAGAACAAAAGAGGAACTAAAATTTTAGCCGGCAAGATAACCAGTAATCTTAGTCACAGGGTCGTAAACCCGTATTGCCCCATCATTTTTAATCAGTGCTCATTTCTTACAATACACAATACAAACGAGAAAAAAAAAAGTGAGTTAATGTTGAATGGTGTTTCCAAGTAGTACTGCTCCCATTTATTGGTGTTTTGTATTGGGTCAGTACACTGCTTGCTCTCAAAGTACAGCCAAAAAGAAATAAACATGGATTTATTGCAGATTCCACTATGTAAATGACGTCCTTATGCTAGCTAAAAAAGAGAAATTAATACACACACATACATAAAGAAACCAAAATGTTCTATTTTACATCAATTCTAGAGGGGAACAGGTAAAATAAGTGTGAGTGAAAACGTCATAAAAAATAAACCACTTGCACTAGATAGCTAGATTTTGCATCACTTGTTTCTCCAGTTAAGAATTTTAAATTTATTTTCTGGACTGATTATAACATTTTCATGAAAAAATTCAAAGTATGCAGCCAATACCTACGTGATGAGCAATAAATTTCCTAAAAAGAAAATGGCAAGAACCCTATTATTAGGGATGCAGTTCCATTTCAAATGTAGACTATTAAGTTATATCTTACAAGTTAACAAAGTCAACTAGCAACAAGGTAGGTTAGAGAAATATACTGTTAGAAATGGCATATAGTCATACATCGTAAATATGTAGTTCCATGGTCTGAAATGAGTGCTCCAAAGAGATCCAATGTTACCAATCCACTCAGATCTGTTAAAGACAAGACCAATGAGAAAGCTAGAATTGAAGCAATCGGTACAAACAAAATTAATCACAGCTTGCACAGAATTAACTACATATCAGTATGAACAGTCAAACAGTAAATATACATACACGTAGCCCCAAACACAAAAGGATTAATACATGATTGGTTTCAGAGACGGGGCCTCCCCCTACTTTTTTCAGATTTTATTTTAATATGATATACCATAACATTATATATAATATAGTAATTTAGTTTTAAGATACTTAGTTTATTTATTTTCTATTTATAGTTCAAATAAAACACAATAACATTCTTTTTTTAACCAAATATTCTACTTTTTATATTTTTTGTGTAGATAATTTTGTTCTTTAATTTTTTAGATGAACTATTTGAGAATTACTAATTTTTAGTTTTAGTGTTTTGCCTTATAATTAGTTATTGAAATATACCAAAAGTTCGACAAAATTTGCTTTCAAGACACTGACAACATTACTTTTTTCTCCTTTTCCAAATATTCAAAAGCAAATTATTCTTAAATGTATGAGAAGTAAAATAACATTAGTAGCATATAGCACTAATTATTAAATTTTATAATCTTATTATTTCAAAACATTTAATCTTATGTATAGGTATATATATTTTATTTTAATAAATAACTAACATAGTTGATGTTTTAATTATATCTACAAAAGTATTGTATCAAAATTTGTGTGTGTGTATATATTTATTATTTTAAACTTTTTTGGTTGCCCCACCCTACTATTCTCGGCTGGTTGCGTCCCCACTTGGTTTGATACCGGTTTTGAATTGTGTTCATGGTATATAGGGTGGTGTCAAAATGAAAACCTCTATTTCAATCAACAATCTAACTATAGATCGAATGTTGCAACTTGTAATATGCGGGCTGGCACCCTGCCTCGGCAAGGTTATTAAACTGTAGAGATTGGCAATAGGTTCAAGCAGAAGAATTACACATTGGCAGTATTGAACATTGATGATTACTCACAACTAGGAACTAGTACCCTATATAAATACACAAAACTGTTCATACGACATAACAGTTGATTTAAAAACTTATCTCAGGTGAATCCGCATAAAACGGGGATTAAAAAAATATTAGTTGTACTTTTAGTTCCTCTACTATAGCTAAAGTGTGGTTTTGGTCCTCCAATAAGTTTAGAGAGAATTTAATTTCTCAATTTTTTTGTAATTACGTCAATTAAGTTCCTCTGTTTCCTGTTACTTAAAACTTTCAAATTCTTTACAAGTTGAATCAAATAAATCATTTCCAATATTCTTTGGCTCCAAACTCGCCAACTAAAATATAAAATTTCACCAAAAACAAAAAGAAATCCAAAGTTTTCCTTTTCCTCAAACCCTAATATCCCCTTACTGAGTCGTTTTATGTTTATCAAATTTCCACTATAATTCTGACATCAAAAGTTTTAAATATTCCATATCCTAAATCCGTCAAAAATCCCCAACTGTTTGAATAGAAAATAAGATTTTGAGAATTTTAGGTTCTAAAATTAGAGGGACCTGATATTTTAGGAAAAGTCTTGGGAAACTAAAATCAAAAAGTCTAAACTAGAGGGATAAGGGTGTAGTTAAACCCAAAGAAAAAAAATAGTGGATAAATGAATGTGAACATGCTTACTGATAAGATTTGAAAGTCCGTTGTCGGTAATCAGTCGGGTGTCCAGATTAAGTGATTTAAGTTGTGTCAATCTTGACAGCCTTTTCACACCATTATCCGTTACTGAAGTAAATGAAAGATTTAAATCTTCGAGTTTATTTAAACCTGGATAAAAAGCAAGAACCACATAATCAATACATGCGTCAGTAAAGATCTCCTACGGCACACTATGTGTGAGTGTGCATTTGTAGATGTAACTATAAAACATCTACACAAACAGATAAATTTCATATTTTGACAATGATTAGCTTTAATGAAAGAAGTCCTGAAACCACATAACGTTTTGAATCAAATTAAAATTTCATAAACAGCAACCTCATCCTAGCACTGCAGGGCCAGGTAACACTTATAATTTAAATTAAAAAAAAAAACCATTCATATTTGGGTAACTCAAAAAGGATTTCTAAAATTTATCTTCCAATGGATAACAGTCTATGATCACATTCCAAGACGGTCTCAGATTTAATGCGATAATGGTATGTTAAAGCAAACAATTTCAATTTTCTTACTAAAATCTGAAATATACAAACTAAATAAGGTTCTATGAAATATAGAATATCTCATAGACATTAGCAGGTCCATATTTTCTAACCATGAAGCACAACCAATAAATATATTAACATATCAATAATCTTATTTGAATTTGGTCTGCCAAAAAAACTTAAAAATAAAGTTTATATTTTTATTTGAAAACCATACAGGATTGTATCCACCAACCTGCTATATAACGCAGCCCGCTGTTCCCAACGTCAGTGTCAGACAACACCAGACTTTTCAAGAGTGTGAGACCTGAAAGAACAAATAACTAATAATTTCACACCACAGGTGATACTTCAAATGAAATTATTTAATTCCTAAAATCTCATTTTCATAACCAAAACTTTTCCACCTTCAAAAAGCATTTTAACAGAACAAATTAAGGAAATTAAAATAAAAATTATAAGCAAAACTGAATTAAAGCCACCAGTGACCAGACCAAGCACATATATATATATATATACACACACACACACACATTCTAAACACACTGTATTAAAGCCACCAGTGACCAGACCAAGCACACACACATATATATATATATATATATATATATATACACACACATTCTAAACACACTGTCAAGCCTATAAATGCTAGCTTAAATCCCCACAACAATTTTATAAGTGCAATTCAGATATTCAAGTTGGAAAGAGCCAAGTTTCACATGGCTCTATTCTATTTCAATTTTTATTGTCTTAGGTGGATTTGAATCATCAAAGTATGACATTCAACCATTCAGCTAAAATGGCATAAAGGTAAATAAAGCCTCAACGCCTCGTGTCAAATGACGAGGCACAGATCAATAAAACTTTGAACTGGTGTGACAAATCTATTCAAACTTTGAACAATGTAATGGCCATTTAAATCTAACAAAAGGAAAATGGTTACTTAAATATGGTGAAAACCTGTCAAATTAGCAAGCCCATCATCACCTATCCTGCAAGAATCCAGATTCAAATACTCCAAATTTGTTAAACCTGTAAAAAGAAAAAATATTTATTGATAGTTAACAAATCATATAAATGATGATTGATGATAATCAACATCTCAGTAGCAATAATGACCCCAACTTGTGGAATATAAAAACTAGTTGTTGTAGACTTTAGAGACCAAATGGGCAATTTATTTTAAGCGTATAAATATTATGCACCTAATAATTTCTAGGTTTTTTCCAATTTTTCAGTTTCGTGCGCCCATTTACATGACTTAGAGAAGGGAGTTTAATTAGAAATTACAACACAAGAGAAGGATAAGAGATCACTGAAAACAGATTTTGTGGGGATACTATTAACAATAATAACCCATGTACCACACATCAATAATGACAATAATTTTCCACGTAATCAAAAGAGATATTAAGAATCTTAAGATTAGACTTTCTTACTTCCTTTATTTAAAATACGTTTACTTCAAAGATTGAATTAGTTCATTAGACATCATCAGCGTTTGAAGGACTCTTCAGGAAAATTTATAATGTAGAAAAGGTTTCTCACCTCTCCTTTTAGTTTGTAACAGTCAGGACATTTTGCAGATAGGAAAGCATGAAGATCACGTTATAATGTTCATGTCAAACTATTGAAAGTAAAAGGAATTAAAACGCAAAGGCAAAAGTCCGCAGAAATAGTATAAAAAAACTAAAAAAAAAAAAAGAGTTTTGATTAATTTAGGGAAGCAGCATGTGAATAAAATAGTCACTCTTATGAGATATTGATGTTTTAAGTACCTTTCAGATGAACTAAAGATGCATCGGTGATTCTGTTAAAAGTCAGGCTTAACCTCTTCAAGCTTTTAAGACCTGCAGGAAAGGGACATACTGTAAAACCAAGAATCCAATGATTTGCCATCCTTGGAGCAAGAATTAATAACATGACACACTAAGTCCTCAAACTGGGTCATTTTATATCAAAATTACCAGCAATTTTCTCAAATCCATCATCGGAGAGACCACATCTGTTGAGATTTAAGCTTGCCAAAGAAGCCAAGGCTGTATCAAAAAAATAGTGTTAAATAACTAACTAGGAGAAATTAACCTAAGAAAACGAGTTTCCAAGTTCAAATGTAGTCTTTGCCCGCTTTAGCAGCTGTTGATTGCATGCCGGACTAGTCAAACCCTTAATTTTCCAAATAAAAATGAGAAAGCTCATGAATTGCAGAGTAACTTCCAGAAAACAAAACAGCTGTCTAATATTGAAAAATATGAAATGGCACTTCAACGAATAAATTGAGAATTGATTTTACCGTGAATAGACTCCAAACATGCAGAAGTAATATTGCATCCTTCAAGATTTAATGTGGTAAGCTTCCCCAAACCTGTAAGCCAGAAAGAATGCCCAGGCAATGTATAATGTGAAAAACAGAATAACCTAGAGCAAACAAAGTTATGAACTTATTCAATATACTAAAACTATATTTTGATGATAGTAATGATACGATGATACTTTTATTTGAGAATGGATATTAAATAGCTGCAACAATTACAGAGTCTTAAGACACTTGTAATGGATGACAAACACTGGAAATATACCTCTTAAATAGGCAGTCCCAATATCTGTAATACTGCTGTTGGAAATGTGTAACTCCTTCAAATTTATAAGCTCTGAAACGTTATATGCCACCAGTCAGCTCAAAAATATCAAGACCTAACTTCCTAATTCTAGAAGTAAAAAGAACTGATGATAAATGCAGCAATTGATTTAAGTTGCAAAGCCACATGTCCCAGTATAAACTCACAGGTGTATTTTGCAAGTAACTGTTGGATTTGGTGCAATTGTCATCCCTATTTGGAAGTTATGCATTGGAGAAGGATAGTATTTTTCAGTAGATAGTTTCACATGCATCCCCACTAACCAAAGACAAAACAAAGTTTCTAGAAGTCTTTTTTATAAGAAATTTCACCCCAATCCAAGACAAGCAAGCTTCCTAACTCAGCACTTGTAAAGATTTACAAGTACCTTAACCCAAGGAGACAAGTGGATGCTTAAACCAGGAACTAGTCAAATGCTAAACCTTGTATTGTCCCATTAAACCAACCCGTCAGAGTTAAAAGTTTCTAGAAGTCTAAACCAAAGATTTCAGAAGAAATATTGCGGGCATGTGTTTGTCTGATGTATTGTTAAAGCAAAATACCCATATTTATGAGTGCATTTCTTAATCACCCAAACATGCAGACACATAATAGATAGGTTTTTATGTAAGGCTACTCTTTGGTGTTCCACTAATGATAGCTTTAAGGAGGGTCATTGGTAGAGTGAGTGGAGAGCCCTGAGAAAGAAAGCACAAAAGAAAAAAATAGGAAGTCAAATTTGGAGAACAGTGTTCCCCCCACCCAGTTTTTGGTTAATTGCTAACTAGCAATAAGAATAAATGCAAGACACTAGATTACAATGTCATAAAAAAACTGAGCTCAGATAAAACAAAAGAATGAGACACAATGCAGACACACAGTAATACTGCCTTTGTACAACATAAATAAACCTGAAATGCAATGACTACGATAAAACCATATCATCTTATGATCAATACCTGAGATAGACTTCATGTCTGAATCCCTAACACATTTACAGAATCCAATATTGAGGTACTCAAGCTTTTTCAAACCTGTATTATTGAGACAAAAATTAAATATATAACCTAGTAATTTCTTAATTATGCTGTATAAAAGGGCACTCAAAGCAGGATGGCATTTGATAATATCTAATGAATGAGGCCCTTAGAGAAGCTAATGAAAGTTGGGTGGACTGGTAGGATCAAATAGCCTCGACTCGAAGGTCCAAGGATCAATTCCAGTTGGTAGTTGGTAGTCAGTCCACCATTGGCAACCCCTAACTTATGACCTAAGGCAAGCTTCCCTCCACCTAAAATCATTTTATACCCCCTCCCCCAAAAAAACGATCAAACGAAGTAGAACTTATCATTTCAATTAAGCACAGGCAAAAGCAACTGCCCCCGTTAACCAATAATGATGAAAATCCATCATCACATTAACTTTAAAGCCGGGTGAGATTGGTTATAAAATATAAATTACATTAGAAATAAGTTAACTTCTTGCATATAAATGAGCAGGAATGAAGAATGGCAGCAACCTTTAAGATGAACAAATCCACCATGAATTTCTGAACACCTCTCAAGGTCCAACTTCTCCAAATTAAATAAGTTGGAGAAAGCACGCATTCCATCAGGCTTGACACTGCTGCTCTTCCTGATACTCAAGGAATCCAATTTTGAAAGACCTACAGAAACAAATTGGCATTCTTAATTGTATACGTTAATAAGACAGAACTCTTTAACCTTTAGCAAGTTAAACCTAATCCATTTGTTACCAGAAGATTCAGAACAAATAATATTGTTATTCAAACCATAGCGCGTAATTCCAATTTTACATAATGTTCAATTAGGATTTCTATTCATTATTTATATTTCTTTTACAGCAAAGGAAAATAACATTAATTAATCTAAGAATAATTCTGCACTATATACCACAAGCAAAGACACAAAATAAAAGACAGAAATTTTACATAACTAATTTGAATCATTTGTATGTTCTTCCTATGTTCATAAACTAGACGTGTTCGCGTCAGAAAAACTGATCATAAGAATAGTAACCCTACCACTAATGTGCTTGAGCCCATATTCTGAAAATCGATCACAGTAATTGAGAGTCAATGCTTGAAGATTTGAGCAATCCTTTAGGAGTCGTAGTCCATGATCTGTCACCTGAGCACCAGAAACATCAACTGAAAGTAAAGACAACCCTTGGGAAGAGATGACATCCATCCACTTATCATGCACTCCACCATATTCACCCAGGTCAATATCCTGCCATGCAGAACAAAAAACATAAGTAGGGTCATCTTTGGAACAGAAATTTATAAGCAAAAAGTAGGATCAAGGCACCTCTTCCAATTTCACCAAGCATCTAAAACAGTACCTGAAGAGCACAATCTCGGAAAGCTTCGAGAGAAGCTTCAGTCAGGCAGTGAGAATCGACCAATTCATTGAAGATCTGCTGGCTAATGTCTCTTGGAAGAACAGAAAAGGAATTGTATTTTTGAAAATCCTGTTACAACTCAAAACATGTGAGTCAAGTAATGAGGGAAAAAAAAAAAGAAAAAAATCAAAACAAACAAGTTGACAAAAAGCATGCACCTCCCGTATCCTATTTATGCACAAATCCAGGAGGGAGGGACATTGATTGGACTTGGAACGTAAATTCCTGGGCCTCGACCATTTTATGCTGCCACTTCTACAATACCTTCCCGAGATTCCTCTGCTTAAATCATCTTCCACCACTTGTTGATCTCTCTTCCTAGAGGTGATACCTCCCATCACTCAATTTCGTACAGATACCCTTTGATCACATACGCATATGAAATATGCCCAAAAAAGTCAAGTTCCCATCCCACTTCAACAACTTTCTGGTGTTGTTGGACTGAACTGCATGAAGAAACGAATAAAATAAATAAAACAAACTCTGTCAAACTAACCACAGTTCAAGCTTCGGGGGAAAAGATCATCACAGAATTAATCATATTGATGATTGATCATTGATCAAGCAAACAACCACAATTAATATCGACCCCACAGAACACTAACAGAAAATAGAAACAAACAACAAACAAAACACTGAAGAGGAAATAATTTTTATGGCAATTGAAGATAATTTACACTGCACTGCTTTTGAAACGATCAAGATTATTCCTCCGTTTAGATTGTTTCCATTATTATTACGCGATTTTAAGGTTGATTGATTAATGAAGCATTATTGGAAGAAGGAAATACCAAAAAAAAAAAAAAAA